>Ga0209023_10000026_pt1 | contig 281865 bp, 290 predicted proteins | sample LakOneMetagenome_FD_187468 | JGI IMG/M metagenome (GOLD analysis project Ga0209023, IMG submission 187468) | Freshwater and sediment microbial communities from Lake Erie, Canada (SPAdes) (version 2) | ecosystem: Environmental > Aquatic > Freshwater > Lentic | place: Lake Erie, Canada... | reverse complement strand
CAAGGGCGGCTATGTGCGCGTCGAATGCCTGGGCGCGGCGGGGGGCGTGTTTGAGGCCGACATTCCGCGCGAAGCCGTGCCGGCGGGGCTGGCCAATGGCTCGCAAGTGCGGCTGTCGCCGCGGCGGGTGTTCGTCTTCGAGGACTAGCCTGCCGGGTGGGTCTCGCGGAAGCTCGGGCGCTGCTCCAGCTTTTCGCTCAGGGCCCCGAGGTTGGGCCGGCCATTCTGCCAGCCGAAGTCGGGGTGGCGGAAGCCGATCCAGGTCACGGCGCAGCCGGTGGCGATGACGCCCATGTCCAGCGGATCGGCCGGCGGGTTCCAGGCTTCGAGCGCGTCCAGGGCGCGGTTCATGCCGTCCTGCCAGCGCTGGATCCATGACGGCGAACGCTCGGTCTCGGGGCGGCGGTTTTCCAGCACCCACTTCACGCCCATCTCCAGCGCGCCGTCGGCCAGGGCTTCGAGGCGGCGCACGCGCCAGTGGTCGTCGCCGCTCGCCGGGATCAGCTTGGGGCCGCTTCCGATTGAGTCGAGCCAGGCGCAGATCAGCGGGCTGTCGTTCCAGACCACGCCGTCGTCGTCGACCAGCGAGGGGACCTGCACGATCGGATTGGCGGCGACCAGGCCGGGGTCGTTGGCGTAGGGATCGGCCAGCACCTCCTCGACGCGGTCTTTCAGGCCCTTCTCACGCACGACGACGCGGCACTTGCGCACGAACGGCGACGGGGCGGACATGTAGAGGCGCATGGCTGAAGCTCCGGAAGCGGGAGCCCGTTCCTAACTCAGCCTTGGTCGGTCTGCGAGGGGTCCGAGGGCGTCGGCGCCTGGTCGGGCTGCTGCACCTGCGGATCAGGATTGACGTCTGGCGGCAAGACCGGGTGAACCGGCGGCGGAGCCCGCCGAACCCGCGCAGGCGGCACGGGCGGCGCGTCCGGGCCCTGCGGCGACGGGTCGATGATCGGGGTCTCAGGGCCAGGCATCAAACTCGGCGTCAGCAGGGTGGCCGTGGCCTGCTGGGCGGCGGCGACCGCGGCTTCGTAGCCCGGCGTCAGGATCACACCCGCGCCGTAGGGCGGGGTCAGCTTTCCGTCGCGAGCGAAGTCCACGGTGCTGCGGAAATAGCCCTCGGCGTAGCGGGTCGATTTGCGCTCGCCCTTGTCGGTGGTCTCGTATTCCAGGATGCCGTGGTCGGTGGCGGGGAACTGCATCACCGTGACCGGCTTTCCGGCCGCCGCCAGCTTGAGCAGGCGTTCGCGCGTCACAGCGGGCGGGGCCGAGGTGTCATCGGCGGCCAGCACCCACAGCAAGGGCGTGTTCAGCCGCTCCAGAACCGCGACGGAGTCGTAGTTCCACGGCGTGCCGACCTCGCGCATGGGACCGACGATGCGCAGGGCGAAGTTGGGATATTTGAGCAGTTCGCCGGTGAACTCGCCCTTCACAGCCTTGAACCACTTCTCCTTGCCGTACTTCCTGCGCACGGCGTCGAGGGCCGCGTAGCCGCGCTCGAAATGGCTGACGACCACGGTTTCGGTGGCGGCGATGACCTCGAGCGCCTTGGCGCGGGTGGCGGCGTCGGTGAAGCCGGCCGCCTCCAGGTCCTGCAGCGCCTCGTCACGGTTCTCGGCCAGCGGACTGTCGGCCAGGCCATAGCCGACGATGACGAAGTCGACCGGCGTCAGCGTCGCGGCGAGCGGGGCGACCCAGCCGCCCTGGCTGCCGCCCTCGAGGCCGATCCGCCCGGCCCGCGCGCCGGCGGCCTGGCGCGCGGCCTTCACCGCCTCGGCGGCGTCGCGGGCGAGGATGTCGAAGTCCTGGGTGTATTCGCCGGTGGACTGGCCGGTGCCGCGTTTGTCGTAGACGAAGACGCCCACGCCCTGGGCCGGCAGCAGCCGCTGTTCGTAGTTGAAGACCGTGGCCGCGTCGCGCTCCGAGCCATGCACCTGCACGACGATCGGGACCGGTCCGTCGCCCTCGGGCAGCACCAGCCGCCCGAACAGCTCGACCTCGCCGTCCTTGAAGGTCACGTCCCTGCTGACGAAGGTCAGCTTGCGGCCGTCGACCGGTTCGCCGTCGCCGGCGGCGAAGGTCAGGCGCCCGTCGGCGCAGCCGCCGAAGGTGACCGTCTTGCCGTCCGCCTTGCCGGTCCAGCCGCGCGTCGAGGCCCAGTTGTTGGCCCCCGCCAACAGGCCGGTCTGGCCGTCGTCAAGCCGCCAGCGCAGGTCCGCGCCCTCGGCCGGAGCGATGTCGATGACCCGCCCGTCGGTCAGCCGGTAGGCGCCCGTATGGCAGATCTGTTCAGGCGAGAGTTTGGGCAGCCGGGGCTCCCCGCAGGCGGCGAGCAGCAGGGACGCAACGAGCGGGAAAAAAACGCGAAACTTCATGGCGGATACTGATGACAGGTAGCTGCGGCCTCGCAAGCACGTTCCCCCAAGGCGAGCGGACGCTGTGCTATTCCGCCGCAGGGGCGAGTGCAGATGCGTTCTTCTCGACCTCGATCTGGGCGGCGCGAGCTTCGACCAGCTCGACGATGTGCTCGATCATACCGTCGTTGTCCTGCTTATGGTCGGGCTTGCCGGCGGTGTAGATCATCCCCGCCCCCTTGCCCCCGCCGGTGAAGCCGACATCGGTGAACAGCGCCTCGCCCGGCCCGTTGACCACGCAGCCGATGATCGACAGCGACATGGGCGTGGTGATGTGCGCCAGCCGCTCTTCCAGGATGCCGACCGTCTCGATGACGTTGAAACCCTGCCGCGCGCAGGAGGGGCAGGCGATGATGTTCACGCCGCGGTGACGCAGGTTCAGCGACTTGAGGATGTCGAAGCCGGCCTTGATCTCCTCGACCGGATCGGCCGAGAGCGAGACGCGGATGGTGTCGCCGATCCCGGCCCACAGCAGATTGCCCATGCCGATGGCGGACTTGATGGTGCCCGGCCGGGTCGGGCCCGCCTCGGTCACGCCCAGGTGCAGCGGGCAGTCGATGGCTTCGCTGAGCAACTGGTAGGCCGCCACGGTCAGGAAGACGTCGGAGGCCTTCACGCTGATCTTGAACTCGTGGAAGTCGTGGTCCTGCAGGATCCGGGCGTGGTTGAGCGCACTCTCCACCATGGCCTCGGGACAGGGCTCGCCGTATTTTTCCAGCAGGTCACGCTCCAGCGACCCGGCGTTGACACCGATACGCATGGAGCAGCCGTTGTCGCGCGCCGCGTTGATGACCTCACGCACCCGGTCGGGGGAGCCGATGTTGCCCGGATTGATGCGCAGGCAGGCGGCGCCAGCCTTGGCCGCTTCGACGCCGCGTTTGTAGTGAAAGTGGATATCGGCGACGATCGGGACCTTCGAGGCCCGCACGATGGCGCCCAGGGCAGCGGTGGAGTCCTCATCCGGGCACGAGACGCGCACGATGTCGGCCCCCGCCTCCTCCAACTGACGGACCTGCACGATGGTCGCGGCCGCATCCGAGGTCGGGGTATTGGTCATCGACTGCACGGAGATCGGCGCGTCGCCGCCGACCTCGACGGAGCCGACGCGAATCTTGCGGGACGGGCGGCGCTGGATCGCGCGCCAGGGACGGACGTGGTCGATGTCGCTCATTGCGGGCGGAACATAGGCCTTTCGCGGCCGCGCCGCCACGTCCGGATGATGCGCTGGATCGAAGCTGGACAGGAATTTCACCGCCGTCGGCGCGGCCGCGCCACAGTCGAGCTCAACATCTTCTCTCACGTGAGAATTAATATTGACAGACGCAGCCCTGGGGATCAGCGTTCGATGACGCGCCGTAGAGCGCCAGGGAGGGACATGATGAAGAACCACGCACTGTGGCTGAGCGCCTCGATTCTGACGTTGGGTTGGTGCGGAGCCGCCTTCGCCCAGGACACGCCGAATGCGCCGCCGCCGGATTCCGGCCAGGTCACGGAGGTGGAAGGCGTCGTCATCACCGCCGAGCGCCGGCCCGAAAACCTGATGACCACGCCCATCGCGGCGACGGTGCTGACCGGCGACGACCTAACTGAAAAGGGCGTCACGGGCGTCGAGGGCCTGATGTTCATCACCCCGGGCGCGACGGTGAACAACTTCGGCCAGGGCATCGACTTCAACATCCGCGGCATCGGCAAGGCCGAGCACAACACCCAGACGACGACCGGCGTGATCACCTATCGCGACGGCATCGCCACCTTCCCGGGCTACCTGCAGGGCGAGCCCTACTACGACATCGCCAGCGTCGAAGTGCTGCGCGGGCCGCAAGGGACCTTCGTGGGCCAGAACGCCACCGGCGGCGCGGTCTTCGTGAACTCCAACAATCCGGTCATCGGCGGCGACTACTCAGGCTACATCGTCGGCCAGCTGGGCAACTACAACGATTTCGGCGCCCAGGGCGCGATCAACCTGCCGATCAGCGACACCCTGGCCGCCCGTTTCGCCTTCAACTACGACCAGCGCGACAGCTTCTATAGCTTCAAGGGTCCCGGCGGCACGCCCTACCACGGCAACCCCGGCGACATGATGATCGCCAGCGGGCGCCTCAGCGTGCTGTGGCGGCCGAACGCGTCGTTCTCGCTGCTGCTCAAGACCGACTTCAACTACCTCGACTACGGCGCCTATCCGGCCGATCCGGTCAACGCCACCAACGACCCCTTCGAGCTGACCGCCAACAGCCCCCAGCGCGCGCTGGACCGGTCCATCCGCCAGTCGATCAAGGCCGACTATACCTTCGATAATGGCATCGTCTTCCGCTCGCTGTCGGGCTACCAGTTCGGCCGCACCCAATACATCGGCGACCTGGACGGCACGGCGACCGGAAACCTCTACTTCCAGGACGACGTCACCGAGGAAATCTGGTCGCAGGAATTCAACCTGATCTCGCCCGACACCGGCCCCCTGAACTGGGTGCTCGGCGTCTACTGGCAGAGCGACCGCTACGAGTTCCTGCCCGATGACTTCATCATCGGCGTGCCGCTCGGCTCGCCCTTCACCGAGTACCGGCTCGAGGGCTCGAACCCCAAGACCATGGCGGCCGTGTTCGGCCAGATCAGCTACGACCTGACCGACAGTCTCGAGGTCCAGGTGGGCCTGCGCTATTCGACGGCCAAGACCACCAACCACGTCGACGTGCTGCAGTACGGCACGCCCATCGCCGACGACCAGTCGGCCAAGTTCTCCGACTGGTCAGGCAAGGTGTCACTGAACTGGACGGTCGACGACCACAACTTCCTCTACGCCTTCGTGGCGACCGGCTTCCGTCCGGGCGGCCTGAACGTGCCGGTCGGCTTCGGCCAGCCCGCGCCGTTCGATTCCGAAAAGGTGCTGGAATACGAGGTCGGCTGGAAGGCGGGCTTCTTCGACGGTCACGTGCGTACCCAGCTGGACGCCTACTACAACCACTACGAAGACTTCCAGGTGATCATCGGCTACCCGACCCTGCCGATCTTCGGGTTCCAGCTGAACACGCCGAACCCGACCATCATCTACGGGTTCGAAGCCCAGCTTGAAGCCGAATTCGGAGCGTTCCAGCTGGATGCGGGCCTGGGCCTGATGCACAGCGAGATCGGCCAGTTCTTCGCCACTGATCCGCGGGCCGCGACCTTCACGGCCTGTGATCCGAAGACCGGCCCGTCCAGCGTCTCGTGCATCAATCTGGACGGTCACGAGCAGACCTACGCGCCAAACTTCACCTTCAACGTCGGGGCGCAATACGAATTCGCCCTGGCCGGGGGGGACACCATCACGCCGCGGGTCAACTACGGCTACGTCTCCGAGCAGTGGGCGACCCTGTTCGAGAACCGCGCCCGCGGCGACCTCGTCGAGGCGCGCGGCATCTGGAACGCCCAGCTGGCCTGGAACCACGACGACTATGTGCTGACGCTCTATGGCACCAACCTCAGCGACGACCATTACATGGGCGCCCTGAACTCCGGCCTGCGCTTCATGGGCCCGCCCCGCCAGTTCGGCGTGCGCCTCCTGAAGACGTTCTGACCTGACGCGTAACGGCCGCCGTCCCGCCCCGCGCGGGGCGGCGGCCGACCCGCTTACCCCGGCCCCAACCATGCAAGCCTATGCCCTGACCGTCGACAAGTTCCTCGACCATGCCGCCAAGTGGATGGGCGGACGCGAGGTGGTCACGGCGATGAGCGACGGAAGCGTCCGCCGCATCGGCTATGCCGGCCTGCGAGACCGCTGCAACCGGATATCGGGCGCGCTCGGCACGCTGGGTCTGAAATTCGGCGACCGGATCGGAACGCTGGGGTGGAACACCCAGCATCACCTCGAGCTCTACTACGCAGCCATGGGGTCGGGGCTGGTCTGCCACACCCTGAACCCGCGCCTGACCGTCCAGCACCTGGCGGCGATGATCAACGAGGCGGATGACCGGGTGCTGGCCGTGGCCGCCAACCTCGCGCCGCTGTGGCGTGAGCTGCCGGCCCACTGTCCGGGCCTGGAGCACATCATCGTCATGGACGACGCCCCGCCGGCCGCGGCGCTGGCCGGCGTGCGGTTGTGGGACCACGAGGCGCTGCTGGCCGAGCACGGCGAGCCGGTCGCCTGGGGGCAGTTCGACGAGAACAGCCCCGCGGGGCTCTGCTACACCTCCGGCACGACGGGCCGGCCCAAGGGGGCGCTCTACACCCACCGCTCCAACTACCTGCACACCCTGCGGGTGCTGCAGGCAGACTCCCTGGCCCTGACCGCCGAGGACTCGGTGCTGGTCGCCGTGCCGATGTTCCACGCCAACGGCTGGGGCCTTCCTTTCGCCGCCCCGGCGACGGGCGCCCGGCTGGTGCTGCCCGGTCGCAATGCCGACGGCGCGAGTCTGGCTCGCCTGGCCCGCGAGGAGCGCGTCACCGTGGCCGCGGGGGTGCAGACGGTCTGGCTGGGCCTACTCGATCACCTCGACAGCACCGGCGAGGACCTGCCGGACCTGGAGCGCATCATCATCGGCGGCTCGCACTGCCCCGACGCCCTCATCCGCCGCATGGAGGACCGGCTGGGCGTGCGCGTGCAGACCAGCTGGGGCATGACCGAACTCTCGCCGCTGGGGACCATCGCGCCGGCGCGCGGGCCCGTCGCCGAAACCCGCGCCTCGGGCCGCCCGATCATGGGAGTCGACCTCAAGCTCACCGACGCCGAGGGCGTCGCCCTGTCGCGCCAGCGCGGCGTCGTGGGCCGGCTGAAGGTGAAGGGCGCCAGCGTCATCGACCGCTATTTCAAGGCTGACGCCGACGCGCTCGACACCGAGGGCTATTTCGATACAGGCGACCTGGCGATCATCGACGAGGACGGCAGCCTGACCATCTGCGGCCGTGCCAAGGACCTGATCAAGTCCGGCGGCGAATGGATCAATCCCGCCGAGATCGAGGACGTGATCGGCCGCGATCCGAGCGTGGGCCAGGTGGCCGTGATCGGTCGCCCGGACGACCGCTGGGGCGAGCGTCCGGTGCTGATCGTGGAGTCGCGCCGCGGCCAGCACGTCGACGCCACGGCCCTGCTGCGGCTGCTGCATGGCAAGGTGGCGGACTGGTGGATCCCCGACCAGGTTGTCGAGGTGCCGGCCATGCCGCTGGCCGCAACCGGGAAAATCGACAAGAATCGATTGCGCGCCGACTATGCGAATGGGAAAATCCCGCACTGAAGGAGCCAATCGTTGACGGATATGACTCGGCCGATTGCCCCCCCTCGCAGGAGGACCGGCCCGGTGTCGGAAGGTTCAACGGTCAGGCGGGAAAAGCGGGAAAAGCGGACCAAGGCGCAGCAGCGCGCCGAAAGCCTCGAGCAGATTCTCGACGCCGCCGAATACCTGTTCTCGCGCCATGGCCTGTACGGGGTCACCCTGCGTGACGTGGCCAAGCGGGTCGGCATCCATACGACGCTGGTTCACTATTATTTCGACGACAAGAAGAACCTCTTCGAGGCGGTCTTCGCGCGCCGGGCCGGCGTCACCAGCGGCCTGCGCATGGCCGCGCTCGAGCGCTACGAAGCCGAGGCTGGCGGCCATCCGACGGTCGAAGGCGCCCTGCACGCGTTCCTCGACACCGACCTCGATCTCTACCACGAGAGCGGCGAGGCCTGGATGAACTACGGCGCGTTCGGCGCGCGGGTGTCGAACACGCCCGAGGGCGCCGCCCTGATGGACGAGTACTTCGACCCGGTGGTGCTCAAGCTGGTCTCGATCCTGAAGAAGGCCCTGCCGGACTATCCCGACGAGGACATCTTCTGGGGCTATCACTTCGTCACCGGCGCCCTGATGAACACCCTGGCGCGTTCGGGCCGGATCGATCGGCTCTCGGGCGGCATCTGCCGGTCGGACGACTTTCCGGCGGTAAAGGCGCGCATTGCCCGCTTCATGGCGGCGGGCTTCCTGGCGATCCGCGGCTAGGCCCTCAACAAGCCGCCGGCTTCAGCTCCGGCGAGACGATCCCCGTATTCCAGTTCCAGGCCTGGCCCGCGGCGCGGCGGCGGCAGACCGCTTCCTCGTGCAGGGCGTACATGCCCGGCATCAGGTCGCGCGCGGCCTGCGGCCCATCGTCGGCGAAATGCATGTAGCCGCCGTCGGTCCCGAAAGCCGGCCAGGCCGGGGCGACCGCGGACGTCGGGCGGCCGGTCCGCGCGAAGCTGGTCCAGTAATCGACCATGGCGTCGGAAAGGGCCCGCTCGCCCGCCGTCGCCGGGATCTTGGGCCACAGCGGGGGCGTGCGATCGAGGAAGCCGAACATGTACGGCAGTTCCGAGGCATGGAAGCCGTGCAGCTTCGCCGCCTCCATGGCCGGATAGCCGTGGTCGAAAAGGTAGAGGAAGGACGGCTTGCCGATGGCTTCCTGCTTGCGCACCAGCCGCTCGGCGGTCCAGCCGTAGAGGGCGTCGCGGGTGTTGGCCAGCATGCTCTCGCGCAGGTTCGTGCTCGGGTAGAGGGCGAGGTAGCGGTCGGCCAGGTCGCCGTAGCGTTGGCGGATGGCCGCCTCATAGGCCTCGCCGCTGCCTGGAACGGGCGGGATGAGGAAGACCAGGGAGCGGATCTCGCCGCTGTTGAAGCCGGCCAGGATGGGCACGGGGGCCTGCTCGCCCCGGTCGAAGGTCTCGACCAGCTGGCGCGTCAGGGTCTTGCCGTCGACGTTGGCGAAGGGCGAGAACCCGGCCATGGCGGAGGCGTCGGAGAGCTGGCGCGCATCCATGGCCCGCATCAGGGCGATGTTGGGCTTCTGCAGCGTGCGGGTCAGCTTCAGGCCCGCGTCCTCGGCCGATGGCTCGCCCACGGCCGCCTGCTTCAGCGCCGGGGTGGAAATCATGTAGGCGCTCTGGGCGATGGCCTTGGCGAACAGGCCGCGCGCGAGGGGCGAGGCCATCAGATACATCACGCTGAGCCCGCCCGCGGATTCGCCCGCGATGGTCACATTGTCCGGATCGCCGCCGAAGGCCGCGATGTTCTGCTGCACCCACTTCAGCGCCGCGATCTGATCCAGCAGGCCGTAGTTGCCCGAGACGCCGTCTGGCGATTCAGCGCTCAACTCGGGGTGAGCGAGATAGCCGAAAACGCCCAGACGGTAGTTGATGGACACGAGGATTACGCCGCGCGCGGCCATCGGCGTCCCGTCATAGAGGGCGTCACGGCTGGAGCCGCCGACCAGGGCGCCGCCGTGGATCCATACCAGCACCGGCGCCTTGGCGGCGTTCTTCGGCGTCCAGATGTTGAGGCTGAGGCAGTCCTCGCTCTGGGTCCCGAGGTCCTGGGAGTAGATGCCCTTGACCGGAGACACCGGCTGCATGCAGGGCGGGCCAAACGCGGTGACCTTCAACCCCGTGGCGGCGCGCGCCAGCGGCTGCGGCGGCTTCCAGCGCAGCGGGCCGACCGGCGCCGCGGCGTAGGGAATGCCCTTGAAGACACGCACGTCGGCTTCGGCCGAACCCATGTAGGCGCCGGCCGGAGCGACCACGATCGGACCGCGCGCCTCGCTCGCGGGCGCCGCGGCGAAGGACGGGAAGGCGAAGAGGAGAAGAGCGGCGACGGCCGCGCGCCTCAACACGGTAATCATGGAAAGCTTGATCATCAGGCGGCGCTCCGGGCTTCGCGCTTGAGGACTCTGGCCAGCCAGAAGAACAGGAAGATGGCCAGGAAATAGAACGGGATGAGGGTGTAGAGCGCCATCTGCAGCGAATTGTCGGGATGGGCGGCCTTGAAGAAGTCGCTGGCCCAGCCGACGTACGTGGGCCCAAGGCCCAGGCCGATGAAGTTCATCACCAGCAACAGCAAGGCGCCCGACATCACACGCTGATCGGGTCGGACCTCCTCCTGAACCAGCGCCACCGAGGAGGTCAGGTAGAAGTAGTTCAGCATGGTCGGGCCGATCAGGAACGGCAGCGCCTGACGCCACTCCGGCGCCCACACGAAGGCGACGTAGAAGGGGACGGCGAAGATCAGGGAAATCGCCGGCAGCAGGGCGTAGGCCTGCTTCCAGCGCTTGCTCAGTCGGTCGACCAGCCAGCCGGCCAGGAAGATGCCCGCGCTCATCCCGACGCCGACGACCAGGGCGTACCAGACCGCGACCTCCTGCAGCGTCATGCCCTTTTCGCGCATCAGGAACAGGGTGGTGAAGTTGCCCAGCCCGTAGGTGATGAATTGGGTCGCGCCGCCGCCCAGCGCCATCAGCACCAAGGCCGGGCGCGTGAAGAACATCTTGAAGGTCGAGAAGAAGCCGGCCTTCTTCACCACGGGCCCGGCTGCATCCGTCGGAGGCTGGGCGTCCAGACCGCCGCGCTTGGGTTCGCGCACGATGAACATCAGCACCAGCGCCGTGAGCACTCCGACCGATCCAAGGGCGATGAAGGCGTAGCGCCAGTTGAAGGCCGCCGCGATCGAAGCGCCGAAGGCGATCCCCAGCGCGGCGCCGACCGGCGGGCCGAGGTTGTAGAACCCCAGCGCCGTGCCGCGCTTACCCGAGGGGAAATAATCGGAGATGATCGCGTAGGACGGGGGCACCCCGCCCGCTTCCCCGAAGCCGACGGTCATGCGCGCGATGACCAGCTGGCCGTAGTTCGCCGACAGGCCGCAGGCCATGGTCGCCGCGCTCCAGATGCCGCAGGCCAACGCCAGCACCGCGACGCGGTTGGTCTTGTCGGCCAGCCAGCCGACCGGAATGGCGATGAAGCAGTAGAAGCAGGCGAAGTAGAAGCCGCCGATCAGGCCCAGTTGGCTGTCGCTGACGTGCAAGGCGTCCTGGATCGGCTTGGCCAGGATGGAGAGCAGCTGGCGGTCCAGGAAGTTGAGCACATAGACAAACCAAAGCATGCCCAGGGCGATCCAGGCGCCGGGAACCGGACGCGCAGGCGGGGTCAGCACAGCGTCTGCCATCGGCGGACCCTCCCTGTAATTTCGAGGCTTGTTGTTAGCGGTCCGGAAGCGAGCATGCAGTGCTTCAACAGCGGCGGTCAATACTCACTATCACGTGTGTGAATTTCTTAGGCCGCGCCGGTGATGCGCCTTGGCGCGGCCGCGGCGAGCAGGGTCGCGACGGCGGCCTATTGGGTCGGCGGCGTGGCCGGGGCGGCCGGGCGCGGCGCCGGTGTCGCGGGGCCCTGGTCGGGCACGGACGCCGCGGCGGCCTGGGCCCTGGCGGCGGCGGCGGCCTGGGCGGCGGCGGCGCGGGCCGCGGCGGCCTGGGAGGTGGCGGCCTGGTTATTCAGCTGCTGCACCTGGGTCAGGGTCGCCGGCAGCGAGCCGTGGTACTCGCCGTTGAGATAGACGGCGAAGGCGATGGGGTCAGAGACATCGACCACCATGTTGCCCGAGACCGGCGCGCGCCAGGCTTCGCCGGCGGCCAGTTGGCGAGCGAAATAAACCACCGAGCCGTCGCCGTTGCGGACCACGATATTGGCCGGCTTGCGGGCCTGGATGGTGACGCCAGATGCGTTGGGCGCGGCGCCGTAGATGGCGCCCTTCGGATTGAAGGCGGCGCCGACGTTGATCTGCGGGCCGGGCGGCGTCGGATTGGCCTGGGCGGCCAGGGCGGCGGCCTGGGTCTCAGGATCGAGGCCGGGCGTGATGTAGGGGGCGGGCACGGTCTGGTCGGCGGGCGCCGGGAGCGGCGCTGAGACCGGGATGACGGCCAGGGGCTCGCCTTCCTTCCAGGTCGACGGCGTGTCTTCCAGCGCCGAGGAGGCGACGTGGTCGGCGGTGGTGATACGCTGGGTCACGTTCCAGGCCACCACGCCGGCGATCATCACGCCAACGACCGCCAGGATCCAGGGCGAGCGGCGCTTGACGTCTTCCAGTTCGGAGCCGACCGGCGCCTGGAGGCGCTCGGCGTTGTCGGGGTACTCGGCCTTGAAGCGGTCGGCGGCGGCCTCTTCGTCGAGGCCCAGCGCGCGGGCATAGGCGCGAACGTATCCGAGGGTAAAGGGCCGCGAGGGCAGCAGGCCCCAGGCGTTTTCCTCCAGGGCCTTCAGATAGTCGGCGCGGACGCGGGTGGCGTCGGCCAGTTGATCGAGCGTGCGCATCGAGGCGTCGCGCGCCGCGCGCAGGCCTTCGCCCAGGGTCGCGGCGTCGCTCAGCGATGCGGTGTGGAAATCCTCCCGCGCAGGAGAGGCGTAGGTCCCGGTTCCCGGAGTCTCGGACTCAGGATGCGTATCGAGCGGCGCCATAACGCTCGGTTCCCCCGTACTCATACTTGCGACCCCGCCCGCGACGAGGCCGTCACCGTCGCCGTTTCCGGCAATTTCTGGACCCTGTGGATAAACCATAGCCGTGTGCTCGAATCAACGTTTCGTTAAGGATTCGTCACACCGACACGTTCAACTTCCGGGCCAGAGACTCGATCTGGCTCCGCACCGATCCGGAAGAGCTGGTTAGAAGATTCGCCACGCCCCGGCGAGCCGCCTCGCGGTCGCAGGAGAGCACCATCCGCTTGACCGGCCCGACCCCCGCCGGCGGCGAGGACAGGCGGGTAAAACCAAGCGCGATCAAGGTCATGGCTTCCAGCGGCTTGCCGGCCATCTCGCCGCAGACCGAGACCGGGGTGCCGGTCTCCTGGGCCGCGGACTGGATCGCGGCCAGGCAGCGAAGCGCCGGGGGGCTCAGCGGATCGTACCGATCCGAGACGCGCGGGTTGGTCCGGTCGGCGGCAAATGTGTACTGAAACAGGTCGTTGGTCCCCACCGAGACGAAGTCGGTGAGCGGCAGGAGCGCGTCCAGGTGCCAGAGCAGCGAGGGCGCCTCGATCATCGCCCCGACTCTGAGCGTAGCGGGCAGCGGACGGCCGCGGCGCCGCGCCCAATCGACCTCGACATCGACCATGGCCCGGGCGGCGCGGAATTCGTCGACGGTGGCGATGAGGGGGAACATGACGCGCAGCTCGCGACCATGGGCCGCGGCCAGCAAAGCCCTTAATTGCAAGCGTAACAGTGCGGGCCGGTCGAGCCCCATGCGCACCGCGCGCCAGCCGAGCGCCGGGTTCTCCTCGCGCTCGATCTCGAGGTACGGCAGCACCTTGTCGCCGCCGAGATCGAGGGTGCGGAACGTCACCGGCTTGTCGCCGGCGGCGTCGAGCACGCGGCGGTAGAGATCGGTCTGGCGATCCAGCCGCGGCAGGTCCTCGGAGACCATGAACTGGAACTCGGTGCGGAACAGGCCGATGCCCTCGGCGCCGGTCATCTCCAGATTTTCGAGGTCCACCGCCAGTCCAGCGTTCATCAACAGGCTTATCCGCACCCCGTCGCGGGTGACGGCGTCGGTGCCCTTGAGGGCGTCGAACTCGGCCCGGGCGTGTTCGCGCACGGCCATGCGCGACTGGAAGCTTTCGATGGCAGCCGGGCGCGGGCGTAGGAAGGCCTCTCCGCTCTCGGCGTCGACGAAGACCATGTCGCCTTCGCTGAGCCGGTCGCGCAGGCCGGTGATGCGGCCGACGCACGGGATCTGCAGGGCGCGCGCCACGATGGCGGCGTGGTTGGCGGCGGAGCCCTCTTCCAGCAGCAGCCCCCGCAGCTTTTCGCGCGGGTACTCCAGCAGGTCGGCGGGGCCGAGGTTGCGGGCGATCAGGATGGCGTCGTCGGGCAGTTCGCGCTCGCCGGGGTTCTCGCCGGCCAGGATGCGCAGCAGCCGGTTGGCCAGGTCCTCTAGGTCGTGCAGGCGCTCGCGGATGTACGGATCGCGCGCCTGGGCGAAACGCGCGCGGTGCTCATTGCGGACGCGGTCGACGGCGGCCTCGGCGGTCAGGCCCGAGCGCACAGCCTCTTCCAGGTTGCGGTTCCAGCCCCGGTCCTGGGCGAACATGCGGTAGGTCTCGAGCACCTCGTAGGGCGCGCCGGCGAAACGCTCGTGCCCCTCCAGCATGGTGTCGATCTGGGTGCGCAGGCGGGTGACCGCCTCGTGCAGGCGGATCATCTCGGCGTCGGGGTCGTCCGACAGCATGCGGCCGGGCGCGACCGGCGCCTCGTGCAGCACAGCGCGACCCAGCGCCAGGCCGTCGGCGAAGGCGGCGCCCTTCAGCCGCTCGGGCCGGTGCGGCGCGATCTCGACATCGCGCAACTCGGCGGAGTCCAGCAACTCACCACCGGCCACCAGCTCGGCCAGCACCATGGCGATGATCTGGAGATCCTCGCCCTCCTCCTCGGAATAGACCCGCGCCGCCCGGTTCTGGACGACCAGCACCCCGATGGTGCGGCCGCCGCGCAGTAGCGGCACGCCCAGGAAGGCGTGGAACGGGTCTTCGCCGGTCTCGGGGCGGTAGGCGAAATTCGGATGCAGGGGCGCGTCGGACAGGTTCAGGGGCGCGGCGTTGCGGGCCACCTCGCCGACGAGGCCCTCGCCGGGCTTGAGGCGGGTCTGGTGCACGGCCTCGGGGTTCAGGCCTTCGGTGGCGAACAGCTCCAGCTCACCTGAGTCGCGGCGCAGGTAGATGGAGCAGACCTCCGCCACCATGGAGCGGGCGATGATGCGGACGGTGACGTTCAGGCGTTCCTGCGCCGGGCCGCTTTCCGCCATCGCCTCACGGATCTGGCGGAGCAGACTTCTCGGTCCTCGCGCGGCCAAACCTGAGATGGGCATCTAGGGCGAAGTCTCCGGCGCGGGTCGCGTCAGGGCTTCCTAATCGGCGGCGGAGATTCCGTCCAATGGTTGCGTAGCTTGCGGCGCTGAAATCGCGTGGCCAAGTGTGTCGGCCAAATATCTCAGGCCGACTATTTCACCGCGTACCACCAGTTGCCGCCGTAATCGCGGTCGACGGTCTGCTGGGACTGGAAGGCGAAGCCAACCTTGAGGACGGCGTCGGCGGGGTAGCCTGCCCGCAGCAGGATGCGCCGAAACTCGTCCTGCAGCTCCGTGTCGGCGGCGAGCATGTCGCGCTCGGCGTCGGTGGGGGTGGTGATCCAGAAGGCGAGGTTGAACGGGCTGAGGTCGACGGCGCCGATGTGGAAAACACCGGCAAGGGGAACGCGCTGGCGGGCCAGAGCCCGGATGGCCCCTTCAGCGGCCTGGATGGCCGGGGCCAGCGGTCCGGTCGAGGACGGCGGCAAGGTGGTGCTCGCCTGGCCCGGCGGCGGGGCGGGGCGGCGGCGGAACAGTGCCAGGATCAGCCACAGCGCCAGGATGCCGGCGAGGATCGCGCCCGCGATCTCCACGGGCGAGAGGTGTTCGACCTGGCTGACCGCCCAGGCGTTCACGCTGCTTCCAGTCCATAGGCCGCGTGTAGCGCCCGCACCGCCTCCTCGCCGCGGGCCGTCTCGACCAACACGCTGATCTTGATCTCCGAGGTGGCGATGGCCTGGATGGCGATGCCCTTGTCGGCCAGGGCCTGGAACATGGTCTGGGCGACGCCGGCGTGACTGCGCATGCCGACCCCGATGACCGAGACCTTGACCACATCGGTGTCGAGCCGGACGTCCTGGAAGCCGATGCCGGCCTGGGCCTCGCGCATCAGCTTTTCGGCGGCGGCGGCGTCGCGGCGGCCGACCGTGAACAGCATGTTGGTGGCGCCGGCGGTCATGGCCGGGGACTGGATGATCATGTCGACGTTGAGATTGGCGTCGGCCAACCTGGAGAAGATCTCGGCCGGGACGTCGCCGCGGTCGGGCACGCCCAGCAGCGTCACCTTGGCCTCGTCGCGGGAAAGCGCCACGCCGCTCACGATGCGTTGCTCCACGTCAGTCTCCTCGTCGCAGATCAGGGTGCCCTGGCCGGGCTCGGGCGGCTTTTCGTTGAAGCTGGACAGCACCCGCACCGGCACCTTGTAGGCCATGGCCAGCTCGATGGAGCGCGACTGCATGACTTTGGCGCCCATGGAGGCGAACTCGAGCATCTCCTCGTAGGCGATGCGCGGCAGCCGCCGGGCCTTGGGTTCGATGCGCGGGTCGGTGGTGTAGACCCCGTCGACGTCGGTGTAGATGTCGCAGGGCGCCGTGAGCGCCGCGGCGATGGCCACCGCCGAGGTGTCGGAGCCGCCTCGGCCCAATGTCGAGAGCCGCCCGTCGTGGGTCACGCCCTGGAAGCCCGGAACGATGGCGATCTCGCCGGTGTCGATGGCCGCGCCCAGCCGCTCGCCGGGGATGTCGACGATGCGCGCGCGCCCGTGTCTGTCGTCGGTGAGGATGGGGATCTGCCAGCCCAGCCAGGAGCGGGCGCGCAGGCCCATGTTGCGCAAGGTGATAGCCAGCAGGCCCGCGGTCACCTGCTCGCCGGAAGAGACGACCACGTCGTATTCGTCGTCGCTTGGCGGCGCGCCCTGGGCGGCGGAGCCCAGCACGTCGGCCCAGGCCACCAGCTCATTGGTCTTGCCGGCCATGGCCGAGACGATGACGGCCAGCTTCTTGCCGGCTTCGGCCTCGGCGGCGATGAGGTCGGCGGCGCGCCGGATGCGTTCCGGGGTCGCCATCGACGTCCCTCCGAACTTCATCACCAGACGGCTCATGCGCGATCGATCGCCCCACACGCGCTCTTGCAACACGGCGGAAGGCCGGTCATGTCGGAGGCGCAATGACCGCTTCTAATCAGCCGTCCGCCAAGGGGCTAGTCCCCCAGATCGCGACCGGGTCCAGCGTGGACCCCGAGGATGTCGCCCGCTTCGCCGCGCTGGCGGAAAAGTGGTGGGACCCGACCGGCGAATTCGCGCCGCTGCACAAGTTCAATCCGACGCGCCTCACCTTCATCCGGGACCAGGCCGCGGCGCGCTTCGACCGCGACCCGCGCACGCGCCGGCCGTTCGAGGGCCTGCGCCTGCTCGACATCGGCTGCGGCGGGGGCCTGCTCTCCGAACCCATGTGTCGGCTGGGATTCCAGGTCACCGGCGTGGACGCCTCGGAGCGCAACATCGGCACCGCCCGAGCTCACGCGGAACCGCAGGGGCTGGAAATCGACTACCGCTGCTCGACCGCCGAGGAGATGGAAGCGGCCGGCGGCGGGCCGTTCGACCTGGTGCTGAACATGGAAGTCATCGAGCACGTGGCCGACCCGGGCGACTACCTGCGCACCTGCGCGCGGCTGGTCGCACCTGGCGGCCTGATGATCGTGGCGACGCTGAACCGCACCCTGAAGGCCCTCGCGCTGGCCAAGATCGGCGCGGAATACGTGCTGCGCTGGGTGCCGGCGGGGACCCACGACTGGAACAAATTTCTCAAGCCCGAGGAAATCCGCGAGTTCCTGGTCGGCCAGACCTACGACATCGACGGCCCCTTCGGCGTCAGCTACGACCCGCTGGGCGGCAAGTGGGCGCTCTCCAGCGACGCCGACATCAACTACATGATGACGGTCGGCCGGCCCGCCTAGGCGTCCTTCGGCTTCAGCTGGTGCAGCAGGATGCTGTTGCCCTCGGTGTCCTTGATCACCGCCATGCGGCAGACCGGCGAATGGATCAGGTCGGAGAGGAACTCGACCCCCCGGCCCTTCAACGCCGCCATCGTCTCTTCGAGGTCATCGACTTCGAAGGCGATGGTGCCGCCGGCGCCGGTCGATGGCTTTCCGGGGGTGACCGTCTCGATCGCCAGGCAGCCGCCGCCGGGCAGGTCGAATTCGACCCAGGGACTGGCCGCCCCTTGCTTGGCCGGGCCGAGGCCCAGGGTCTCCTCGTAGAACTGCCGCGCCCGGGGCATGTCTTCCACCGGGTACATGGTGAAGGCGACTTTCTTGAACATGGCGGGCTCCTAGGCGGTCCTGGCCGCGGTCTTCGCGGCGCGGGCCTTGAGTTGACGGGCGGCGTCCTTGCCAACCCAGCGGGCCGAGGCGACCCCGGATGCAGACAGTCTCTCGGCCATCGCCAGGGCGGCGGCCTGCAACACCGGACTCTTGCGGGCGCCGATGCCGCGCAGCGCCCAGTTGACGGCCTTTTTCACGAAATTCCGGTCGTCGCCGGCCGCCTGTTCAATCAAGACCAGGCGCTCCAGGAACGGCGCGTCGGCGGCCTGCTTGTCATGCAGCGCGAGCGAGGCCAGCAGCGCAAACGCGGCGCGACGACCGTACTCGTCCTTGCGACCAGCCCACGCATCGACACGTCCAAAGGCGTGCGGCGTGCGGTCGAAAAGCACGAAACAGGCGGTGTCGCAGGTGGCCCAGTTGTCGAAATCGCGTGACCAGGCGTCCATCTGCGCCGGCGTCACCAGCCGGGGGTCGTCGACGTGGCAGGCCAGCATCCTGGCTTCGTAAACCCCGGAATCCCAGAGCGCCTGGGCCAGGGCGTGGTCCTTTCGGAACAGTTTCGCACTGGCCTGCACCTGCTTCATCGACATGCCGATGACCCGGTCGGCGGTGACGATGCGGAAGCGCGCTAGGCCCGCCCCGCCCGATCCATCGGCGCGGCTTTCCAGATCGGCGAGAGCGGCGGCAAGGCGGTCGGTCATCGCTCCCCCCCGGGAACTGGGCTAGTTCGCCTTGCGCTTGTCGACCGGCTTGGGCGGCAGGGGCGAGACGGGGACGCCGTCTTCCTTGAGCGCACGGACCTCGGCGGGCGTCGCCTCGCCGTAGATGTCGCGGTGCTCGCTGGTCCCGTCGTGGATGGCGCGGGCCTCGCGGGCGAAGGCGTCGCCGACATAGTCGAACTCGGCCTCGACGTGCTCGCGCACCTTGGCCATCGCCTCCAGCACCATGGTCTGCATCTCCGGGGACGGCCCAGGGGCGGCTTCGCGCTTTTTCGTGCCGGCCACGGCGGGCGCCATGATCGACTTGCGCACGGCCCTGGAGGCGCACATCGGGCATTCGACAAGACCCCGGGCGGCCTGGTCGTCGTAGCCATCCGAGCTGGGAAACCAGCCCTCGAATTCGTGCTCGTGCTCGCAGCGGAGCGCATAGCGGATCATGGGCCGACAAAGCCCCGTTCGTGCTGCAGCTGCGGGATGGCGGCGCGGGCGCGGGCCACCTGGGCGAGGTCGAGCGTCGCGTACAGCACCGCCGGATCCTCGTGGTCCAGACTGGCGATCACCTCGCCCCAGGGGGCGACGACGAGGCTGTGTCCCCAGGTGCTGCGGCCGTCGGCGTGCGGGCCGCCCTGCGCCGGCGCCATGACAAAGGCGCCGGTCTCGACGGCGCGGGCGCGCAGCATCAGCTCCCAGTGGGCCTTGCCGGTCGGCACGGTGAAGGCGGCGGGGACCGAAATCATGTCCGCGCCGGCTTGGGCGAGCGCCCGGAACAGATGGGCGAAGCGCACGTCGTAGCAGACCGTCAGGCCCAGCCCGCCCCAGGGCGTCTTCGCCACCACCGCCTTCTCGCCGGGACGGATGCTCTCGCTCTCGCGGTGGCGCTCCCCGGTGGGCAGGTCGACGTCGAAGACGTGCAGCTTGTCGTAGGTGGCGGCGATCTCGCCGTCCGGACTGATCAGGATGGAGCGGTTGGCGGCGCGGGGGTCGGTGGGATCCTCACCCTTGACGATGGCCGAGCCGATCAGCAGCCAGACACCGAGGTCGGCGGCCAGGTCGCGCAGGCCGTTGACGCAGCTGTCCTCATCCTGCCGCACCACCCGCGCCAGGCGCTTCTCGCGGCTGCGTTCGAGGATGTTGGTCCCCTCGGGCGTCAGGATCAGCTTGGCTCCGCCCTCGGCCGCCTCGCGGATCAGCGGCGCGGCGTGGGCCAGGGCGTCGGCCTGGTTGTCCGGGGTCCGCAGCTGGACCAGGCCGACCGCCAATGTCTCCGAGCGTGCGTCAGGCATTCAGAAGTTTGTCCAGTTCGCCGTTCAGGTCCAGCGCGTGCAGTTCGTCCGAACCGCCGATGGCTTTGTCGCCGATGAAGATCTGGGGGAAGGTCGCCCGCCCGGACCGCTCGCGCATTTCGGTGCGGAGGTCCTGATCCATGGTGGCGTCCTTTTGCTCGAAGGCGATGCCCTTGCGTTGCAGCAGGGCAAGCGCCCGGGTGCAGTAGGCGCAGAATTCGCGGGTGTAGATGGTGACAGGCTGCACTGAACTCTCCTGAAGGGGCCGAACCCTCCCTAACGATCATATAGCGATTGCCGCTCCCGATTTCAGCGGCGGCCGTCCTTCTCCGGCGCCACGAACCAGCGGCGCGCCATGATGAAGGTCAAGATCAGGCCGGTGGTGACCATCGCCGCGGACAGGATCATGGAGATGATGCCGACACGGTCGCCGCCCATCCACACCGATGCGCCCGAAGCCAGCAGGCTGGCCGCGCCGATCCAGCCCGCGAAGGCAGGGATACGTTTGGGCGGCCCTTCCGTGAGCGGCGGCTGACCCTCTGCCGGCGAGGTTGGTCCGGCGTCGTCGTTGCTCATGCTCAGCTTCCCTGGGTGCGCACGCGCGCCACCACCGCACAATCCACCGCCCGCGCCCCGCCCGCCAGCAAGGCCTTGGCGCAGGCCTCCAGCGTCGCGCCGGTGGTCATGACGTCATCTATCAGCAGGATGCGCCGGCCCTTCACATATTTGCGCCGCGCCTCGGGGACCTGGAAGGCGCCCTTCACATTACGTTCGCGGCCACGGCCGGACTTGCCGCCCTGGGTGTCGGTTCGGCGGGTGCGGATGAGCGCGTCGGGCAGGAATTCGAGATTGGCGGTCCTGGCCAGCGGCCGGGCGATCTCGGCGGCCTGGTTATAGCGGCGGCTGAGCAGGCGCATCGGGTGCAGGGGGACGGGGGCGATGGCGTCGGCCTCCTCGACCAGGTCCGCGGCGGCGCGTGCGATCCAGCGGGCGAACAGGCCGGCGTGCTCGGTGCGGTCGCCATGCTTGAAGCTCAGGATCATGTCGCGGGAGGCCTCGTCGTAGACGCAGGCCGCGCGGCCCCGCTCAAAGGTGAAGGGGTCGGACTGGCAGGCGGCGCAGCGGGATTTCGGATCGACTTCGAAGGGCATGCCGCAGCCGTCGCAGCGCGGCTTTTCGATGAACACGACCTTGGACCAGGCCTCGCTGGTCAGGCCTTCGCCCTGCGGACGCGGCCCGCCGTCGAAGGCGTGGGGCGGAAAGATCGCATCCGCGGCGCGGCCCACGAGGCTGCGCACGCGCGCGCCGGGTTTGAACGCGCTAAGAAGGTCACCGTCCGCGAACCAGTCCCGAAGCCCCATTGTCCTCAGCCCCGCCCCTTCTGTTCGACCGCGACCTGCATCGCCGCCGGCTGGACCGCGCCGCCGCCGCCATTACCGGCGCCGACTTCCTGCGCGTGCGCGCCGCCGCCGATCTGGTGGAGCGCCTCGAAGCCATAATGCGAAGCTTCCCGCTCGCCGTCGACCTCGGCGCGCGGGAAGGGGCGTTTGCGCGGGCCCTGAGGGACAGTCCGGCGGCGGCGCGCGTCGGCCTGCTGATCGAGACCGACCTGAGCAGCGCCATGGTGCGCGGCCGCCCGGGTCCGCGCCTGGTCGCCGACGAAGAACGCCTGCCGTTCGCACCGGAGAGCCTGGACCTGGTGGCCTCGACGCTGGCCCTGCACTGGACCAACGACCTGCCCGGCGTGCTCAGCCAGATCAAACGAGCCCTGAAGCCGGACGGCCTGTTCCTGGGCGCGATCCTGGGCGGCTCGACCCTCAATGAGCTGCGCTGGGCCCTGACCCAGGCGGAAATCGAGGTCACCGGCGGAGCTGGGCCGCGCGTTTCACCCTTCGCCGGCGCCTATGATGGGGCGTCCCTCCTCCAGCGCGCGGGCTTTGCCCTGCCCGTCACTGACACAGACATCGCCACGGTGCGCTACGAGCACCCCATGCGGCTGCTGCAGGACCTGCGCGCCATGGGCGAGACCAATGTGCTGATGGACCGGGCGCGCCGGCCGTTGTCGCGCAAGGTCTTGGCGCGGGTCTGCGAGCTCTACGCCGAGCGCTTCTCCGACCCGGACGGGCGGGTGCGGGCGACCTTCGAGATCGTGACCCTGACCGGCTGGGCGCCGCACGCCAGCCAGCAACAGCCGCTCAAGCCCGGATCAGCCAAGGTGCGGCTGGCGGACGTGCTGAAGACCAGGGAAATCGGGACGGGCGAAAAGCCCGGCTAGCCGGCCGAGACGATGGCGGCGGTGGCCTGGTTGAACTTGTTGGTGGCGTTCTGGGCGAACAGGGTCACCGCGCCCAGGATGATCAGGAACACGGTGGCCAGGATCAAGGCGTACTCGATCGCGGTGGCGCCGCTCTCGTCGCGCAGGAACCGGGTCAGAAACGGGCCCAATCGATCACGCCTTCTCACAACAGGTCGCGCAACCAGGCGACCAAGGGTTCGTCCGCGGGCGGCATGGGATAGTCCGAAAGCTTGTTCGGCTTCACCCACGCCAACGCCGAATGTTCCAGGGCCTGCACGGTCCCGGACCAACGGCGACACAGCCACAATGGCATCAACAGGTGAAATGAATCGTAAGCGTGTGAGGTAAACACGAAAGGGGCCAGGCACGCCTCGACGACGTCGATGCCCAGTTCTTCCTTCAGTTCGCGTATCAGGCACTGCTCGGGGCTTTCGCCCGGCTCGACCTTGCCGCCGGGGAATTCCCACAGCCCGGCCAGTTGCTTTCCCTCGGGCCGGCGCGCGATCAGCACCCGACCGTCGACATCGATGAGGGCGCAGGCGGCGACGAGAACGACCTTCTTCCCGGTCAACTCCGATAGTCCCCGTTGATCTCGATGTAGCCCTTGGTCAGGTCGCAGGTCCAAACCGTGGCCGAGCCGCGGCCGACGCCGACATCGACGGTGATCTCGAGCTCCGGCTTCTTCATGTAGGCGCTCATCTTGGCCTCGTCGTAGCCGGGGGCCACGCCCCCGTCGCGAGCGGCCCAGAGCGGGCCAAACTTCACCGACAGGTGGTCGCGGTCCAGCGGCTCCTCGGTCTTGCCCGCGGCCATGACCACCCGGCCCCAGTTGGCGTCCTCGCCGGCGATGGCGGTCTTCACCAGCGGGCTTTCGGCGATCGACTTGGCGATGCGGCGCGCCGACAGGGGCGACTGGGCGCCAGTGACGGTCACCTTGACGAATTTCGAGGCCCCCTCCCCATCGCGCACCAGCTGGTGGGCGAGGTCGAGCAGCACGGCTTCCAGCTTGTCGTTGAAGTCGGCCAGACGGCGGTCGCCGACCCGGCCGATGCGCGGGTTTCCTGCAGCCCCCGTCGCGAACAGGAGACAGGTGTCGTTGGTGGAGGTGTCGCCGTCGACGGTGACGCTGTTGAAGGTGGCGCGGATCTGCAGCCCCAGGATGGCGCGCAGCACGCTGGGCGAAATGGCCGCGTCGGTGACCACGAAGGCCAGCATGGTGGCCATGTCCGGCGCGATCATCCCCGAACCCTTGGCGATGCCGGCGATACGGACCGTCTTGCCCTCGATCTTCGCCGTGGCGTAGGCGCCCTTGGGGAAGGTGTCGGTGGTCATGATGGCCTTGGCCGCCATGGCCCAGCCGTCGGCGGTCATGGTCGCGTCCACGCCGGGAAGGGCGGCGGCGATCTTGTGGTCGTCCAGCACCACCCCGATGACCCCGGTCGAGGCCAGCATGACGTCGCGCTGGCGGCAGTCGAAGCGCTTGGCCGCCGCGCCCGCCGTGCGCCGGGCCGCGTCGGCTCCCGGCTTGCCGGTAAAGGCGTTGGCGCAGCCGGCGTTGACCACCAGCGCCTTCACGCCCTCGCCCTTGGTCTGTTCGAACTGGCGCTTGCACCAGTCCACCGGGGCCGAGCCCACATGGTGGCGGGTGAACACGCCGGCGCAGGCGGCGCCTTCCGGGAAGCGCATCACCAGCACGTCGTCGCGCACGTGCTTGTAGAGCCCGGCGCGACCGACCCCGAGTTCGACGCCGCCGATGGGCGGGATCTTGGCGAACGGCACGGCCAGGGGCGAAATCTTCAGCCCCGGCTTGCCGGCCTTGGGGGCGGGCGCGGGCGGCGCCGGTTCGGGCCGTTGGGTGGCGCCCTTGAGCGCCTGCTTCAGGGGATCGATGACCCGTTCGAAGGTTTGGCCGACCAGCTCGGCGGGGTTCAGCGTCTTGGCCGACGCGGCCCTGGCGGCCGGCTTCGCGGCCTTGCCGGCCGTCTTGCCCTTGGCGGGCGCCTTGCTCACTTCTTCGGCGCCTTGCCGGGCGCGGACGCCGGCGGGAAGCCGTGGATGCGCGGATCGGAGGCGGGCGAGACCGGCGGCTCATTCGCCGCGGCGGAGGCGGCTCGGGACGGCAGGGTCACGATCCGGGGCGCAGGCGCGGCGGCGCCGGCGGTCGGCGCGGGCGGTCCCGTCGGCGACGCCGTCGGCGGCAGGTTGGGATCGAGCGGCGGGCGCGGCTGCGCCCCGCGCGGGGCCGACGCGGGCTCGCGCGGCGCGCCAGGCACGCTGAGCGGGTCGCCGCGGATCAGCTTTTCGACGCGGGCCTGGCCGCGCAGCTTCTCGAGCAGCTGGCGCACCTCGTCATAGGTCAGGAAGCGCAGGATCTGCGGGCGCGCCTCCTCGAGCGTCGGCGGCGCTTCCTGGCGGCGGTCCTCGACCTTCAGAATGGCCCAGCCGCCGTCGGTCTGGAACGGGCCGACGGTGGAGCCCGCCGCCGCGCCGGTCAGGGCCGCGGCGTAGCTTTGCGGCATCACATCGGTGGTGAAATAGCCCAGGTCGCCACCGTTGAAGCGGGTGGTCTGGTCGGTGGAGCGTTCCATGGCCAGGGCTTCGAACGAGGCGCCGTTAGCCAGGAGGGTCGCCACAGCGTCAGCGTCGGGCTTGGTCTTGACCAGGATCAGGCGGGCGCGGATTTCCTCCGACGCTTTGGCCAGCTTCAGCTGCTCATTGTAGAGCGCGCGCACGTCGTTCTCGTCGATGGCGTTGTCGACCGCGCTTTCCACCAGCATGTCGCCCAGGATGCGCTCCCGGGCCGCGGCCAGGCGACGCTGGGCCGCCAGGCTCTTGTCCAGGCCCCGGCGCTGCGCCTCACGGGCCAGCAATTTCTGGTCGATGACCTCTTCCATGACCCGATGGAACAGGTCGGAGGTGGTGTCGAGCGCCTCGCCCTCGCCGATCAGGCCCTGGGCCACGGCCTCGCGTTTCACGTCGGAAGCCCAGATGGTCTGGCCCTGCACGCGGGCCACGGCGACGTCGCCCGGCTCCGGCGGGCGATCCTTGCCGGTCTGCTGGTTGCAGGCGGCCAGCGTAACCAGCACAAGGGCGCTGATAACCAGCAGAGACGACCGCAGGACGGTTTGAAAACGCATGGCGGGACCCCCAGGCAATCCCTTGAAACCAAACCCGTCGCGTTGACAGGGTAGGGGTCGGTGCTTAAGTCTCGCGCGCCTTCAAGTCGAGGGGTTTTCGGAGGCGGCAGCGGCACGGCGTCGCGGCAACCGTCTTCAACCTTCCGCCGCGTCGGCGACCCCTTATTTCGAACGCGTTGCGCTCGACTCAGTCCGGACCTTTCATGCTCGCCCTAGCCAAGAAGCTTTTCGGCTCCTCCAACGACCGCAAGGTCAAGCAGCTCAACCAGCGTGCGCTGAAGATCACCGCCATGGAGCCGACCTATGCGGCCATGAGCGATTCCGAGCTGCGCGGGATGACCGACAAGTTCCGCGCCCGCTTCGCCGCCGGCGAAACCCTCGACCAGCTGCTGGACGAGTCCTTCGCCGTGGTCCGCGAGGCCGCCAAGCGCACCCTCAAGCAGCGCCACTACGATGTGCAGCTGGTCGGCGGCATGGTGCTGCACCAGGGCGGCATCGCCGAGATGCGCACCGGTGAAGGCAAGACCCTGGTCGCCACCGCGCCGGTGTATCTGAACGCGCTGGCCGGCCAGGGCGTGCACCTGGTCACCGTCAACGATTACCTGGCGCGGCGCGACGCCGAGTGGATGGGGCAGGTCTATCGCTTCCTGGGCATGGAAGTAGGCGTCATCGTCAACGGCCTGAGCCAGGGGCAGCGCCAGGCCGCCTATGCCGCCGACATCACCTACGGCACCAACAACGAATTCGGCTTCGACTACCTGCGCGACAACCTGGTCTATGATCCGCGCGAAATGGTCCAGCGCGGCCACCACTTCGCGATCGTCGACGAAGTCGACTCCATCCTGATCGACGAGGCGCGCACGCCGCTGATCATCTCAGGCCCGACCGACGACAAGTCCGAGTTCTACAAGACCATGGACGCCCTGATCAAAACCATGATCCAGGACCCCGAGACCTACGACCTGGACGAAAAGCAGCGCCAGGTCCTGCTCTCGGAAAAGGGCTCCGAGACCCTTGAGAACATGCTGATCGAAGCCGGCCTGCTCGAGGAGGGCACCAGCGACCTCTACGACGGACCCAACGTCTCCATCGTCCACCACGCCAACCAGGCGCTGCGGGCCAACAAGCTCTACGAGCGGGACAAGGAGTACATCGTCAAGGCCGGCGAGATCATGCTGATCGACGAGTTCACCGGCCGCATGATGACCGGCCGCCGGCTCTCGGAAGGCCTGCACCAGGCCATCGAGGCCAAGGAAAACGTCGAGATCCAGCCCGAGAACCAGACCCTGGCCTCGGTGACCATCCAGAACTACTTCCGCCTTTACGGAAAGCTGTCGGGCATGACCGGCACCGCCTCGACCGAAGAGGCTGAGTTCCAGGACATCTACAAGATGACGGTGGTCGAGATCCCGACCAACCGGCCGGTCAAGCGCATCGACTACGACGACGAGGTCTACCGGACCGCCGAAGAGAAGAACAAGGCGATCGTCGAGCAGATTCTGGACTGCCACCTGCGCGGCCAGCCGATCCTGGTCGGCACCGTCTCGATCGAAAAGTCCGAGGCCTTGTCCGAACTGCTCAAGACCTGGAAATACGAGAAGAACGGCAAGTCCGAGAAGGGCATCCCGCACTCGGTGCTGAACGCCCGCTACCACGAACAGGAAGCCTACATCGTCGCCGACGCCGGCCTGCCGGGCGTGGTGACCATCGCCACCAACATGGCCGGCCGCGGCACCGACATTCAGCTCGGCGGCAACATCGAGATGAAGATGACCCGCTGGCGGGCCGACCAGCGCGCCATGGGCGTCGAGGTCACCGCCGAAATGGCGGAGGCCCAGGAAAAGGAATTCCTGGCAGACATCGTGGTGTTGCGCCAGCAGGCGCTGGACGCCGGCGGCCTGTTCGTGCTCGGCACCGAGCGCCACGAAAGCCGCCGCATCGACAACCAGCTGCGCGGCCGCACCGGCCGTCAGGGCGACCCCGGCACCTCCAAGTTCTTCCTCTCCTGCGAGGACGACCTGCTGCGCATCTTCGCCGGCGAGCGGCTGGACGCGATCATGCGCAACTTCGGCCTGCAGGAAGGCGAGGCGATTACGCACAAATGGCTGAACTCGGCCATCGCCACGGCGCAAAAGCGCGTCGAGCAGCGCAACTACGAAATGCGCAAGAACGTGCTGAAGTACGACGACGTCATCAACGACCAGCGCAAGGCCGTCTTCGAGCAGCGCCAGGAGTTCATGGAGTCGGATGACCTGTCGGACCTGGTGCGCGAATTCCGCCGCGACACGGTCATCGACCTGGTCGAGCGCCACCTGCCGCTCAAGGCCTATGCCGAGCAGTGGGACATCGAGGGCCTCAAGGAGCGCGTCCAGGACCTGTTCGGGATGGACCTGCCGCTGGAAGACTGGGCGGCCGAGGAAGGCGTCTCCAACGAGGAATTCGAGGAGCGGCTACAGGACGCCATCACCCGGCGCGCGGAAGAGCGCCTGGAGATGATCGGCGCCGACCAGATGCGCGACCTCGAGAAGAACTTCCTGCTGCAGATGATCGACATGCAGTGGCGTGAGCACCTCGTCCACCTCGACCACCTTCGCGCCGTCATCGGCCTTCGCGGCTACGGCCAGCGCGATCCGCTGAACGAGTACAAGACCGAGGCCTTCAACCTGTTCGAGCGCCTGCTCACCGAGCTGCGCCAGAACGTGACCCGCTGGCTGATGACGGTCGAGTTCCGCTTCGCCGAGCCGCCGCCCGAGCCGACCCTGCCCGCCTTCCAGGAGATCCACATCGATCCGATGACCGGCGAGAACGAGGCCGGGCGCTTGTCATCGGCGGCCCGCGAAGGCCTGAGCCAGGACGAGCGCGCGGCCATGCCGGTGTCGACCCTGCCCGCGGGCTGGGAGCGGACCTCGCGCAACGCGCTCTGCCCCTGCGGCTCGGATCGCAAATTCAAGCACTGCCACGGCGCGCTGATCTGATTCTGGCGCCGCTCCGGCGCCGCCGATTCCCAACTCCCTGCACGCGTGCAGGGGGTTGAGCGTGGCCGTCTGGCTAAGAACGCTGAAATGCGTCATGTTTCCCGTGGGTAAAAAAACATAATCGCCAGGGAGGCGACCCCATGGGTTGGATTGGTAAGGCTGCGGCAGTCTTCGCCGTTGCGACCGTTTGTCTGGCTGCGGGAGGGTCCTCAGAGGCCCAGACCGCGACCGGGGCGTGCAGGGCAAGCTGCAACACCACCTATAACGCCTGTCAGCGCAGGGCTATCAACAGCGATACCTGTCTGCGGCGCTGGCTGGTGTGCAAGCGCAAGTGCGCTGGACAGACTGCGACAGGGGCCCCGCCGGCCACCACGCCGCCCCCGCGCTAGGGGCGACGACGACGTCGCGGCGCTTGGCACGGGAGCCAAGCGCGATTAAGCCCGTCTGGCTTAGCCGGACTGGACATGCAGGTATTACCCGTCGCCGGTGAGGGGCGCCCCGAGCCCCTCCGTTTCGGTGCAGGATTTCTCAGGGACGCCTGGTGGTTCGCCGCCCTGTCGACGGACATCGCGTCCGGCGCCATGGCGCGTCATGAGATCATGGGCGAGCCGGTCCTGCTGGGCCGCACCCGCGCCGGCGCCGTGTACGCCATGCGCGACATCTGCCCCCACCGCGCCAGCCCGCTCAGCGCCGGGCGCATGATCCCCGGCCCCGGTGGGGCGGAAGTGGTCGAGTGCCCCTATCACGGCATGCTGTTCCGCACCGACGGGGTTTGCGCTGCGATCCCCTTCTTGGTCGACGACCAGGCCCAGGCCATGGATGTCGAGCGCATCCGCGTGCGCGCCTATCCGGTGCGCGAGCAACAGGGGCTGATCTGGATCTGGATGGCTTCGGATGCGCGTCCGACCGCGCCGGAGCCCGATCACGAGCCGCCGATGCTGGAGGGCGTGGTCGGCGGCAGGCCCAAGCTGGTCGAGCGGATGGATTTCGACGCCCACATCGACCACGCGGTGGTCGGCCTCATGGACCCCGCCCACGGCCCCTATGTGCACCAGCAGTGGTGGTGGCGCTCGTCCCACTCGATGCACGACAAGGCCAAGGCCTTCGAGCCGCGCGAGTACGGCTTCGCCATGGCGCGGCACGCGCCGTCGTCGAACTCCTACGCCTACAAGCTGCTGGGCGGCGCGCCGGCGACGGAGATCTCGTTCCGCCTGCCGGCCCTGCGCTGGGAGCACATCCAGGTCGGCAAGCGCCAGGTGCTGGGCCTGACCTGCCTGACGCCGGTCAATGAGAAGAAGACCCGCATCACCCAGATCTTCTGGTCGGACCACATCGTCTTTTCCCTGCTCAAGCCCTTCATCGCCATGGGCGGCCGCGCCTTCCTGAAACAGGACGGCGACATGGTGAACCTGCAGAACGAGGGGCTGAAGTACGACCCGTCCCTGATGTGGATCGACGACGCCGACAAACAGGCCAAGTGGTACCAGCAGCTGAAGAAGGAATGGGGGGCCAGCCGCGCGGAGGGCCGGCCGTTCAAGAACCCGGTGACGGAGACCACGCTGCGCTGGCGGAGCTAGCGGACGCGGATTCCGTCGAAGATCAGCTGCACCTGATTTTCAATCAGGGCCGACATGGCCTCAGCGCCCAGGCGCTCGTAGTAGGCCTTGCGGTAATTGCGCAGGTAGATCGCCATCAGGGTGTCGAGGAACAGCTCGACATCCATCTCGGCGCGCAGTTCGCCGCAGTTGACCCCATGCACCAGGCAGTCGCGGAAAAGGCTGACCAGGCGCTCGTGTCGGCGCGCGTTCTCGGCCTCGATGCGGTCGGGCCAGCCGTAGCTGGCGGACAGGTGCGAGATCATCAGGTCCAGCTGGCGGCATTCGACGCCGTAGGCGATCGACATCAGCGACACGATGCGGTCCGAGCACGTGCCCTTCAGGTGCGGCGAGATGCGCTGCAGCTCGCCGAACAGGACCTCGAATTTCTCGAACAGGATGTGATTGAAGATATCCACCTTGCTTTCGAAGGTGGTGAAGACGCTGCCGACGCTGACGCCGGCGCGTTCCGCGATCATGCGGATCGTCGTCTCTTCGTAGCCTACGCCCTCGAACAGGTCGCGGGCAGCGGAAACCACCCGTTGCCGGGTGGCTTCCTTTTGCTGCTTTCGAATGCCCTGTATCCCCCCCCCGGGCATTGAATCAGGCCGGTTGTCGGAGGCTGGCGAGGATGACGGCGATCTGGTCGGCCAGACGCGTCATCTGCTGTTCCGCGGTCCAGCCGTCGAAGGCCCCGCGGCGATAATTGCCGATGAAGGCGTCCCACAGCATTTCCGAGATCAGCTTGATGTCGAAGTCGGCGCGAATCTCGCCGGCCGTGGTGGCCGAGCGCAGCAGGTCGCCGATGACGCCGGTGGTGATCTTCAGGCGGTTGCGGCCGCGGACTTCGGCGGCGCGGGCATGCACCCAGGACTGGGCGACCGCGGCCTGCACCAGCGGCACGTCGGTGAAGCCGTCGCGGTAGGCGGCGGCGAACATGATCGAGAGGCGATCCGACAGCGGCTGGCCGGCGGTCGAATCGGTGGCCGCGCGCATCACGTCGGCGACACGGTCGAAGTCCTCGGCCATCACGGCTTCGAAGAGGTCGGCCTTGTCCTGAAAATTGGCGAAGACGGCGCCGGTGGACATGCCGGCGGCGCGGGCGATGTCTCGGATGGTGGCGGCTTCATAGCCATGCTCGGAGAAGAGCTGGCGAGCAGCGCTCATCACCTTTTGCCGGGTGCGCAGCTTGGACAGCAGGCGCTGGCTGGCGGGGGGCGCTTCCGCCTCTACGGCGCCGATGGGCTCGTAGGGGGGTCGTACTGGGGACTGTTGCATTTTCTTCTTTTCGGTTGCGAACCCGGCCCCGCACTGATGGGACCGAGGTAATCAAAGATCGGGAGCGGATTTGGAGACCCTTGATCGGCGAGCTTGTTCCTTGAATGCCGATGTGTCTTCCCAGTTTGTATCCCTAGGTCGCATATCCTTACAGTTAAGGCTTTGCGGCCTGTCGTCGCATATAGGTAACAACGGTGGACGGACAAGGTTGCCAACGAATCAGGGCAATTCGATGAACTTGCTCGACAAAACGCCGCGGTCTGGCGCTACGACGCATGGAGGCTTAGGTTTGCGGGCATGAACTCGTTTTTCGATATCGCCATCATGGTGTCGCTGGCGGCGGTGGCGACGGTGCTCGGCTTCGGCATCTACGCGCTCTACCGCGGCGGCGATTACGGCCGCAGCCATTCCAACAAGCTGATGCGGCTGCGCGTCGTCATGCAGGCGATCGCCATCGTGATTCTGGTCGCCGCCATCTGGTGGAGACGGACCCACCTCGGCTAGAGGCGCGCAGCCCCTTGGTAACCCTCAACCGCATCTACACGCGCACCGGCGACCAGGGGAAAACGCGTCTGGCCACCGGCGAACCGCTGGACAAGCATCATCCGCGCGTCGAGGCCTATGGCGCCGTGGATGAGACCAACGCCCAGCTCGGCGTCTGCCGCCTGCATACCGGTGAAGATGGCTGGCTCGAAGCCGTGCTGGCGCGGGTTCAGAACGAGCTGTTCGATCTCGGCGCCGACCTTGCCACGCCCGAACGCGAGACCAAGCCCGACTATCAGGCGTTAAGGATCGTCGCCTCCCAGGTCGAGCGGCTGGAAAAGGATATCGACGAGGCCAACGCCGCGCTGGCGCCCCTGACCTCCTTCGTGTTGCCGGCCGGCACGGCCCTGTCGGCGCACCTGCACGTGGCCCGCACCGTGTGCCGCCGCGCGGAGCGAGACGCCACGCGACTGGCGGGCGTCGAGGGCGAGACGGTCAGCCGTGAGGCGATCAAATACCTCAACCGCCTGTCTGACCTGCTGTTCGTGGCCTGTCGCCGCGCCAACGGCAACAGCGCGGGCGACGTGCTGTGGCAGCCAGGCGCGACGCGCTAGCGGCTAGGACGGCGGCGTCCAGGGATGGGCGCGCTTCCAGGCGTTCAGCCGCACGACGGCGAGCCCCATCAGGGCGAAGGAAATCCCCAGGTAAGCCATCAGGCCGACCACGGCTTTGGAGACCACATCGTCTCCCAGGACGCCCGCAAACACTGTGACCGAGAAAACGAAGGCGAGCATCAGCGCAAACACGCCCGACAGGATCGCGGCGAAGCCGGACCGCCGGTAGGCTTCTCCCTCCCAGGCCTTCCACGAACTCAGGTTCGCCCCATTATTCAGGGCTCTTGCGTCCTGCATTGGCTCGCTCCCGATATGTCTCGAGGAAACTGGCATATTTGCCGCCAGTTGTCTGCCGCGTCGTCCGCGGCATTGGTGCGTGCCGCCGCATTCCCGACCGAGGCTGCTACTTCCTGTTGGCCTTGCCGGCGCCGGGGAGGTTGGCGCTGGGCGGCAGGGTCGGGCGCAGCGAATCGATCGGCGGGAGGTTCCTCGCCTCAGGGGGCGCCTTCAGGGTCACGGGCTTGCGGCATTCGCGCAGCTCCGGCGACCACCAGCCGTGCTCTTCCTCACACTTCAGCCGCGGCTTCACATAGTAGGTCTGGTAGGCCCACAGGCCCGCCACGGCGACCGCGAAGATCCCCAGGAAGATGAGCTTGGCGCGATCGATCATCTTGTTCATGGCCGCTTCTATCGTGCCGCCACGCTTTCGAGGCAAGACCGTGACGGGCTTTGCCGGCCCGCAAGCATGCTTTGCTGACGCTGCGTTACGTTGACAGGCCGCGCGCGGCGGTGTGAAACCCGCGCTCTCCCATCACGCGAAGGACGCGAAGCGCCCATGAAGGTCCTGGTCCCGGTCAAACGGGTGATCGATTACAACGTGAAGGTGCGGGTGAAGCCCGACCAGAGCGGGGTCGACCTCGCCAACGTCAAGATGTCCATGAACCCCTTCGACGAGATCGCCGTCGAGGAGGCCGTGCGCATGAAGGAGAAGGGCCTCGCCGAGGAGATCGTGGTCGTGTCCATCGGCCCGGCCCAGGCGCAGGAAACCATCCGCACCGCGCTCGCCATGGGCGCCGATCGCGGCATTCTCATACAGTCGGACACCGACGTGGAGCCGCTGGCGGTCGCCAAGCTCCTCAAGGCTGTGGTGGGCGAGGAAAGCCCCGGACTGGTGCTGATGGGCAAGCAGGCCATCGACGGCGACAACAACGCGGTAGGCCAGATGTTGGCCGCGCTCATGGACTGGCCCCAGGCCACCTTCGCCTCAAAGATCGAACTGGCCGGCGACAAGGCCAATGTCACCCGCGAGGTGGACGGCGGGCTGCAAACCCTGGCCGTGCAGCTGCCGGCCGTGGTCACCGTCGACTTGCGTCTCAACGAGCCGCGCTACGCCTCCCTGCCCAACATCATGAAGGCCAAGAAGAAGCCGATCGATGTGAAGTCGGCCGCCGACTACGGCGTCGATGTCAGCCCCAGGCTGAAGGTCTTGAAGGTCTCCGAGCCCGCCAAGCGCTCGGCCGGGGTCAAGGTCGCCGATGCGACCGAACTGGTTTCCAAGCTGAAAAACGAAGCGGGGGTCCTCTGATGGCTGTTCTCGTCGTCGCCGACCACGACAATACCGAGGTCCGGGACACCACCCACAAGACCATTACCGCCGCCCTGGAACTCTCCAAGGATGTCGACGTCCTGGTCGTGGGCCAAGGCGCCGACGCCGCCGCCAAGGCCGCCGCCGCCATCGCCGGGGTACGCAAGGTGCTGCTCGCTGAAAGCCCTGGCCTGGGCAAGATGATCGCCGAGGCCATCGAAGCCGTGGTCACGCCGCTCATGGCCAATTACGAAGCGGTGCTGACGCCCGCCTCGACCGCGGGCAAGAACTTCGCCCCGCGCGTGGCCGCCAAGCTGGACAGCTCGCCCCTGTCGGACGTGATGCAGGTGGTGGACGCCTCGACCTTCGTGCGCCCGATCTATGCCGGCAATGCGCTGGAGACGGTGCAGTCCTCCGACGCCAAGAAGGTCATCACCGTTCGCACCACCGCCTTCAAGGCGGCTGGAACCGGCGGATCGGCCTCGGTGGAGAAGATCGCCGGCGCCGACGCGCCCAAGACCAGCTTCGTCGGCGAGGAAGTGGTCAAGTCATCACGCCCCGAACTGGGCGCCGCCAAGATCGTCGTTTCCGGCGGCCGGGCGATGGGCTCCTCGGAGGAGTTCCACAAGGTGCTTGAGCCCCTGGCCGACAAGCTGGGCGCCGCCATCGGCGCCTCGCGCGCCGCCGTCGATGCCGGCTATGCGCCCAACGACTACCAGGTCGGCCAGACCGGCAAGGTCGTCGCACCGGACCTCTACATCGCTATCGGCATCTCGGGCGCCATCCAGCACCTCGCGGGCATGAAGGATTCCAAGGTGATCGTCGCGATCAACAAGGACGCCGACGCCCCGATCTTCCAGATCGCCGACTACGGCTGGGTCACCGACTACAAGACCGCCGTGCCGCAGCTGATGGACGCGCTCACCGCGATCGGGAAGTAGGCCTCTAGACGGCCTGTCCGTGGCTGATTAGGCGTCCGAAGCTCCCGTTTCGTTCACAGTTCATGAAATCCGCTTAACGTGGCGGGGCTGATCAACTCTGTCAGCTTCCCCCTCCAGGATTGGAGGGAACGGCCATGGGCCCTGACCGGAATGGGCGACGCCCCGGGAAGATGCGTTACTGGTGGGATATCGTCCTGCTGGCCGCCTTCTCCATCTTCTTGCCGCTTGGGCTCCAGCTTGCCGGCTTACGCCCGCCAAGTGACGCATCGGTCTATGGCTTCATGGCATTGGTGGCCCTAGGCCCGGTCGTTGCCGGGTGGTTGCTGTTGCGTCTTCGGGGCGAGCGGCTGAGGGACATTGGCCTGACCGCTCCGAAGAGTTGGGGGGTCTGCCTCCTCGTCGCAGTGCTCATCGCCGGCGTATTGTTCGGCTCCGTCTATGGCGCCGAACAATTGGGAATGAAGCGCGACCTAAGCCGGTTCGCGGCAATGCAGGGCAACCTTCCGATGACCCTGTGGGCGATCCTGTTTGCATTGGTTGGCGCCGGCTTTGGCGAAGAGTTTCTCTTCCGGGGATTCGTCATGCGCAGCGCCGCGGGAGGCCTGGGCGACGGGAAGAATGCCTGGGTGGCGGCGGTGCTGGTGCAGGCCGCTCTGTTCGGCCTCAGCCATGGTTACCAGGGTGTGGAAGGCTTCTTGCTCACGGGGGGCGTTGGGATTGCGGTCGGGACGTTGGTGCTGACGGGTGGGCGTAACCTGTGGCCCGCGATCATCGGCCACGGCCTCTATGATGCGGCGCGCTTCGTCTATTTCTATCTGCACGGTCCGCCCAGCTAGTCCGGGGCCTCGAAAACCCCTTCCTGCCAGAAGGGATGGACGAACCGAAGACCGAAGGTGAAATGCCCCTCCTCCTCTTCGCGGCGGAAGACGTGCGCGGCGCCGTCGATACGGGCTATGCGCCGAACGACTACCCGTCGGGCAGACTAGTAAGATGGTCGGGCGGGATCTCCACATCGCCATCGACATCTCGGGCGCCATCCAGCACCTGGCCGGCTTGAGAGATTTCCCGGTGAACGCCGCGCTCAACATGGGCGCGGGCGCGCCGAAACTTTCAGGTCGCCGACGACGGCGGAGTCACCGATTACAAGACCGCCTTGCCGTAGCTGATGGACGCGCTGACCGGCATCGGGAATCAGGTTCGCCTATTTCCCCCGCTTGGGAGTCCGGGCCAGGACGCTGTCGGGTTCAAGCTCGTGGCGTAGATGCTGGACCGAAGCGCGGCACTCGCAGGCGCCGCGTTCCAGACCCTCGCGGTCGAGAATCTGAACGCTGCCGCGGACGTAGCGGATCAGGCCCTTGGCTTGCGATGCCTTGGCGATGCGGGTGACGGTAGTGCGCGACACCCCCAGCATGACCGCCAGAAACTCCTGTTTGAGGGGCAGCACGTCCATGCCGCCGGCGAGATCATGGCATTCCAGCAGCCAGCGGTTGAAGCGCTCACCGACCTTGTGCAGGCCATGACAGGCGATGGCCTGGCGCCCCTCGGCCTGGAGCAATTCGATCTGCCGGTGCACCGCGCCGCGCATGCCGGCGCTGCCGTCGAACGCCTCGCGGTAAGCCTTGGCGTTGACCCGGTAGGCCTGGCCCGGCACCTGGACGATGACGCGGGTGAACATCTTGCCGCTGCCCAGGGCCTCGACGAACCCGACTCCGCCTTCACGGCCGACGATGGAGGTTTCCAGAGCCGTGCCGGACACCATGATGGTGATTAGCGACAGCAGACCGGTTTCCGGCAAGTAGACCCAGTCAACCAGGTCCTCCATCTCGTAGAGGACGGCTCCGGTGCGCAGCTCAAACAGTTTGAGGTGGGGCTTCAACGCCCTGAAGTCATCGGGCGACAGCGATCGCAGCAACGCGTTGTCGGGCAGGTGTCCGTCCATGAATCACCATAGCCCTCCCGCCGACGGCCGCAATCAGCCGGCCGACGCCGCTTGGCTAAGTGCTCGCGGCGACAGACGCGGGCCAGCGCGTCCTGCGAGACAATGCGAATGTGCAGTGTTCAAGCGTTCGTCCCTCGCGCCGTCGCCTTCACGGTCCGGGGTGGCAATTCATGATGACTTCGGGCCAGTGCCAGGCCAAGGCGGAAGAAATGGCCGCGGCCGCGGGGGCGGCGATCAGCGAGGCCGCCGCCCGGGAGTGGGAAACCATGGCCCGGGATTGGCGCCGGCTCGCCGTCATGGCGGGGGCCCAGGACGGAATCCGGGGCCGGATGGACCGGGAATTGGGCCGCCTGTACGACGCGCCGCTCTAGCGTAGGCGATGAGCGGCGGCTCGACCTGGGGGTCGCTGAAGACGCCTTCCTGCCAAAAGGTCTCGCCCAGCCAGGGGTGAACGAAGCTGAGGCCGAAGGTGAAACGCCCCTGCCCCTCGTCGCGGTGAAAGACGTGCGCGGCGCCGGGCGTCAGCAATTCCGGCAGCGGCAGGCGCAGGCCCAGGATTTCCCAGAAATAGCCGCGGCTGCGGAAGTGCAGGGCGCCGTCCTCGACGCTGACGTCCAGCGCCATGCCCAGGCCGCCGCGGACGACCTCGACCAGGCCGCGGTGGTCGGCCTTCTTGCAGGAACCAACCTTCACCGGCTTGCGGCCCTCAAAGCGATACAGCCGGTCCCAGACCAGCGCCCCGTCAGGCCGGTTCCAGACATGCACCTCCACCCCAACTTTCTCGCCGCGCCAGGGGGCCAGCGGGGTGCCGATCAGGCGGCAGAGTTGGGCGAACAGGAAGCCGGCGGGCGAAGCCCGCACTGTCATTCCGCCGGCATAGGTGCGCGCCGGCTGGTCGATGAAGCGGGCCCGCACCGCCAGCGGCAACGCCGCCCAACCGGCCTCGCCGACCAGGCCTCGGAAGTTGGGGTGATGATCCGCCGAAGGCTGCGCCCGTCTCTGTTCGGCCACGCCGCCCGTCGCCACGATTTCCGCCATGGCTGCCCCCTAGCGCCCGCCGACGCCCAGAAAATTCGACACCTTCGCGCCCAGGCTGACCAGCTTTTGCAGGGTCGGCCGCGGCACCTGGCGCATCTGTTCGTACCAACCGTTCACCTGCTCCATGAACATCTGCATGCCCCGCAGCCGCGCCTTCACCGACACCGGCGTGTCGGGATCGGCGTCGGCCTCGTCGGCGCAGGCGCGCAGCATCTCCAGAGTCGGGTCGATCTCGCGGCGTTTGCGACCCTCGACGATGGTCAGCAGCATGTCCCAGGGGTCGTGGCGCGCCTCGAAGCGGTCGCGCTTGTCATCTTCGATGTGGACCAGCCTGACCAGGTTCCAGCCCTGCAGCTCGCGCATCGAGGTGGAGACGTTGGAGCGCGCGATTCCCAGGGTCTCGGAGATTTCCTCGGCCGGTAGCGGCTCGTCCGACAGCCACAACAGGGCGTGGATCTGGGCCACGGAGCGGTTCACGCCCCAGCGCTGGCCCATTTCGCCCCAGTGCAGGATGTACTTCTTCATGACCGGGGTCAGGCGCACGGCGGGCACTTCTCTTCGCTAATTTCTGTCATGACAGAAATAGCAGAAATGCCGCAATGCGCAATAAGGCCCAAGAGTCCGCTTTCCGGCCCCCGCCCCTCCCGTGCTAGAAGGTCGCCTTGAGAAATCAGTGCGCAGAGCCTTAGCTGAGGCCGCGCCGGGGATCTGGGCGTAATGACGCAAATCAAGACGGTCGGCGTAATCGGCGCGGGCCAGATGGGGTCGGGCATCGCCCACGTGGTGGCGCTAGGCGGCTACGACGTGCTGCTCAACGACGTCGAGGGCGAGCGCCTCAACCAGGCGATCGAGGTCATCAAGGGCAACATGGGCCGCCAGGTCGCCAAGGGCGCCGTCGCCCAGGCCGACATGGACGCCGCGCTCAAGCGGATCAAGCCGGTCTCCACGCCCCAGTCGCTCAAGGACGCCGATCTGATCATCGAGTCCGCCACCGAGAACGAAGCGGTGAAGAAGGACATCTTCGCCGCCATCATCCCGCACCTGCGGCCCGACTGCCTGCTGGCCTCCAACACCTCCTCCATCTCGATCACGCGGCTGGCCGCGGCCACGGACCGGCCGGGCAAGTTCATCGGGCTTCATTTCATGAACCCGGCGCCCTTGATGAAGCTGATGGAGATCATCCGCGGCATCGCAACGGACAAGGACACCTACGAAACCGCCGTCGCCTTCGCCAAGTCGCTGGGCAAGACCACCGCCAACGCCGAGGATTTCCCCGCCTTCATCGTCAACCGCATCCTGGTGCCGATGATCAACGAGGCGATCTACACCCTCTACGAGGGCGTCGGCACGGTGGAGGCCATCGACACGGCCATGAAGCTGGGCGCCAACCATCCGATGGGGCCGCTTGAGCTCGCCGACTTCATCGGGCTCGACACCGTCCTGGCCATCATGAACGTGCTCTACGACGGCCTGGCGGACTCCAAGTACCGGCCCTGCCCGCTGCTGGTGAAGTACGTCGAGGCCGGCTGGCTTGGCCGCAAGACCGGCCGGGGTTTCTACGACTACTCGGGCGAAATCCCGGTTCCGACGCGATGAGCCGGCGGTCGTTCTCCAGCCTGTTCACCGGACCGGTGACCTGGCGTGAGCCGGTCGGGCTCTACACCTTCACCGGCTGGCTGGCCGCCGTGGCCTGGCCGGCCATCGTCGGCACCCTGATCTTCTTCGCCCCGACCCGAGAGGCCGGCGGCCTGCTGCACGACTGGCGGCTGAAGGCCCTGGTCGCCGCCGGCATCGCCATCGCCGCCATCATCTGGCTGGTGAAGGGCGAGCGCGAGCGCGAGGGCGGGCCGTCGAGCCGGCTCGGCATCATCGCGCGCTTCCTGCTGTTCGGCTTCATCTTCTCCCTGGCGGCGCTGATCCTGGTGGTGCTGGGCTTCGCGATCTTCTCGGCCTTCGGCAACGAGGGCTTCCTGCCGGCGCTGGGCGGCATCGAATCGACCCTGTTCCTGTTCGGAGTGATGTTCCTGCCCTTCGCCCTGATGGTCGGGCTCAGCTATGCGCTGTGGGCCGGGATCATGGTTTCCGTGATCTCCTTCGCCCCGCCCGTGCCGGTCGTGCCGCGCGCGCGGGTCTCGGCCCTGTTCGGCGGCGAACTGGACGCTCCGCCGCCGGCCGAGGTCGAGCCGGTGAAGCCCGCCCCCAAGAGCAAGGCCAAGCCTGAACCCGAGCCCGTTCCGGAGCCGAAGCCGGAGCCCAAGCTCGACCTCGAGGGCGGCGTGGTCGAACACGACGACGCCGACGAGCACTAGGCCCTAGGGCTTGCCCCACATGCGCAGCAGGTTGCCGATGGCCTTGTCGAGCAACAGCCGCGGCTGACCCTCGGGCAAGCTCCAGCGCACCCGTTGCAGGTCGAACACCACCTCACGCTCGTCTGAGCGGCTGACCATGGAATGGATCCAGCCTACCGCCGCCAGCCGTTCGCCGCGGGTGATCGGCGTGACGCGATGCAGCTGGCCGGTGGAATAGAGCACCACCGTCCCCGCCGCCGGCCGGAACTCGCGCTCGCCGTCCAGGCCATCGATCAACAGCGCCCCGCCCTCGTAGGTGTCGGGATCGGACAGGAACAGGGTGAAGCTGAGGTCCGAGCGCATGCGGTAGCCCTCTGCGCCCTCCATGGAGGCGTCGTCGGTATGAAAGCCGTACTGGTCGCCCGGCGCGTATTTCGAAAACAGCATCCGCGACCAGCGCTGCGGCCGGGCGAAGGCGACGAAGGCGGGGCTGCGTTCCAGAGCCTGGCGAACGAAGGCCGCCAGGGCCTTGACCTTGGGATCGGAGCCGTCGGCCTGCTGGTTGGACTTGACCTTCTTGGCGGCGGCTCCGGCGGTGCGGCGGCCGTCGAGGAACGAGGCGGCGCCGAGCCCTTCGCGCACGCGGGCAAGGTCTTCGGCGGTGAGAACGTCAGCGATGGTCAGCATGGGCCAAACCTGCACGAACGCCCCTGAGGCGCAACACCGGGGAAAATACGATAATGCGAATGACTTGCAACTAGCATCACCGGCCCGTAATCCTTGGACAGACCTGACCCGCCGGAGCCCGCCGTAATGACTACCTTCCGCCCCAAGCTGTGGACCGCCGTCGGCGTCGCCGCCCTGATGACTGCCAGCGGCTGCAGCAAGCCGGCGCAACCCGCGCCCATGGCCGAGGCGCCCGCCTCCGCGGCGCCGGTGGGCGAGGCAGGCGAAAGCGCGTCCGGTGAGGGCGGCGTGGGTGAAGCCGGCGCGACCGAAGCCTATGCCGGCGTCCCGGCGGCCAGCCGGACGGCGTTGCGGATCGCGCACCTGCGCGGCTTCTTCCTCATCGCCCAGGAGGCCCAGAAGACCGAGGGCGACGATTCCGCCGCGGCCCTGGCCGGCCAGGGCATGCTGGAAGTGTTCGATCCCGTCGCGGCCACCTTCCGCGCCACCGGCCTGGACGAGGCCAAGCTGCGCAGCGCCGCCGAGCGCGGTGACGCCGCCAGCCTCAAGGCCGCCCTGGCCGAACTGGACCGCGTGCGCGCCAAGGTCGGCGGCGATCCGGCCGCGGTGATCACCGGCATGACCTCCATCGCCTCGGGCCTTTATGGCAACGTCGTCACTGACGGGGCCGTCGACCCGGTGGAATATCAGCACTCGCGCGGCGCGGCCCTGTCCGCCCAGCTGGAGGCGGCCCGCTTCGCCGGCGCCAGCCCGGCGGCCAAGGCGGAAAAGGGCGACATCGACGCCTTCGTGTCGCTGTGGCCCGGTCCCACGGCCCCGGAGGACCCCAAGAAGACGCCGGCCGCGGGCGTGGTTTCGGCGCAGGCGTCGCGGATCCAGCTGGCGCTCAGCTAGGGCGCTACGGCTTCACCAGCTTGTCGAACAGCGCCTTGGCCTCGGGACTGACCCAGTCGGCCTCGCCGATTACGCGCGCCACTTCGCGGCCCCGACGGTCATAGATCACCGTGCCCGGCATGCCCTTGACCTCCAGCACATGCTGAAGCGCGAAGCGGGGGTCGTGGTAGAGCTGCAGCGGATCGTTCACGCCGATAAAGTCGCGCGCATTGGGCAGGCGCGCGTCGACGTCAACGCTGACCGGCACGACCGCCACGTCGTTCGGATAGGCGCGCTGTAGCGCCGCGAGCGTCGGCATCTCGGTGACGCAGGGGGCGCACCAGGTGGCCCACATGTTGACCACCGTGATCTTGCCGGCGAAGCGCGAGACGTCGACCGGCTTGCCGTCGGCGTCCTCGAACTGCAGCTGCGACAGGCGCGTCGGCTTGGGCGTCACCTGCAGCCGGCTCATGCCGCCCTTGGCGTAGGCGGCCCATTGGCCCGAGGACGGGGCGGCCGGCAGCTCAGGCGCTTTGAAGTCCAGCGGTTTGCTGAGATAGAGGAAGGCCACGGCCAGGCCCGCAGCGAGCAAGGCCGCGACGCCGACCCACATGGCCAGCCTGCCTCCCTTTGATCGCTCCGCCGGATCTACGCCCATGACCTCTACTTCCGACTCTTCCAGCGTCTGGGGCGGCCGGTTCTCAGGCCGCGCCGCAGACGTGATGGACGCCATCAACGTCTCCATAGACGTCGATCGCAGACTCTGGGCCCAGGATCTGGCGGGATCGCGAGCCCACGCGGACATGCTGGCCGCGCAACGCATCATATCAGCGGAAGATGCGGCAGCCATACGGCAGGGGTTGTCGCAGATCGAAGATGAGATCCGCGCCGGGACCTTCCCCTTCCGCGCCGAGTTCGAGGACATCCACATGAACGTGGAGACGCGGCTGCGCGAGCTGATCGGGGCGGCGGCGGGGCGGCTGCACACGGCGCGATCGCGCAACGACCAGGTCGCCGTCGACTTCCGCCTGTGGGTGCGCGAGGCCTGCGAGCGCACGGCCGCACAGCTCAAGGACCTGCAACGCGCCCTGCTGGCCAAGGCCGAGCCCAACGCCGACGCCCTCATGCCGGGCTTCACCCACCTGCAGCCGGCCCAGCCGGTGACCTTCGGTCACCACCTGATGGCCTATGTCGAGATGTTCGGCCGCGACGCCAGCCGCTTCGCCGACGCCCGGGCGCGCATGAACGAGAGCCCGCTGGGCGCCGCGGCCCTGGCCGGATCGCCCTTCCCCATCGACCGCGACGCCACGGCCAGGGCGCTCGGCTTCGACCGCCCGACCGCCAATTCGCTCGACAGCGTCTCGGCCCGGGACTTCGCCTTGGAGGCCCTTGCAGCCGCATCCATCTGTGCCGGCCACCTGTCGCGGCTGGCGGAAGAGATCGTCATCTGGGTCACGCCCCAGTTCGGCTTCATCAAGCTCTCCGACGCCTTCACCACCGGCTCGTCGATCATGCCGCAGAAGCGCAACCCGGACGCGGCGGAGCTGGTGCGCGCCAAGACCGGGCGAATCCTGGGCGGGCTGGTGGCGTTGTCCACGGTCATGAAGGGCCTGCCGCTGGCCTATTCGAAGGACATGCAGGAGGACAAGCCGCCGGTATTCGAGGCCTTCGACGCGCTGGACCTCGCGCTGGCCGCCATGACCGGCATGGTCGGCGACCTCGAGCCCGACCGCGCCCGCATGGAAGCCGCCGCCGGTTCAGGCTTCTCGACCGCCACGGACCTGGCCGACTGGCTGGTTCGCGAGCTCGACATGCCCTTCCGCGACGCCCACCACGTTACCGGCCGGGCGGTCAAAATGGCTGAGCAAAAGGGCACAGGTCTGGATCAACTTTCGCTTTCCGAGTTGCAAAGCCTTGAACCGGCCATCACGGAAGGGGTTTATAGCGTCCTGAGCCCCGCGGCCTCCGTGGGCTCGCGGGTCAGCTACGGCGGAACCGCGCCGGTGCAAGTTCGCGCGCAGATCGCGCGTTGGAAGGAGCTTCTCGTATGAGCCCGCGTCTGATCATCATCGCCGTCGCCCTCGTGGCCATGGCCGGCGTCTCGGGCTGCGGCAAGCGCGGCACGCTGGACCGTCCCAACCCGATGTGGGGGGCGCCCGCCGCCGACGCCGGCACGGACGCCACCGCCGACGAAGGCGCCAACGACGATTCCGACGCGGACGCCAACGCCGACAAGACCCGGCCCTATTCGACGTCCAAGCCGGTCGACCCCGCCCAGACCAACCGCACCATTCGCGATGCGCCCGTCGGCGGCGGCCCCAGCGATCCCTACGGCCAGCCCAACGGCGGCGCGCCGGGCGGTTGCTGCGCCAGCTAGGCCTTAGGGGCCCTTAGGCGATCATTAGGTCCCAAGCACTGCGGTTCGTGGCTTACTGAGGCCATGTCCGAGCCGATCAATCTTCCCAGCCGCCGCGCCCTGTTGGCCGCCACTGGCGCAACCCTGCTGGCCGAGCCCGCCTTGGCGGCCGCGCCCTTCGCTGGCGCCCGCTACACCGTGGCCCTCACCTCGGTTTCGCCGCCGCGCTTTTCCGTCAGCGCCGACCTGCCGCTGGCTGGCGACAAGCTGATCTTGGGCGACAGCTGGCCCGCCGAGCTTCCCGCCATGGCGGACAAGGGCTGGCCCGCCGTGGTCTCCGGACTGCAGGTGCGCGACGGCGCCGGCCAGCTGATGACGGCGACGCCCAGGCAGGGCGGCTGGACCCTGGACCGTCCCGCGGCCGGGCGGGTGCGCCTGGCCTACACCGTCGACCTTGGCCTGTTCGCCGCCGCCGGTTGGTCGAGCCCGCTGGAATCTGTCGTGGCGGAGGACGGCGCCCTGTCCGTGATCGGCCGCGCCCTGTTCATCACGGCCGAGCAGCCGCAACCCGCCGAGGTCGCCTTCGCCATGCCCGCCGGCTGGCGTGCGGTCATGCCCTGGTCGAACAGCCTGGGCGGGGCGCGCTACCGCGTGCCGGAGGGGGCCGGCCTGGTCGACAACATGCTGGTCTTCTCGCGAACCGCACCGGCCATCGCGCGCGCCGCGGGCTTCACGCTCCAGATCACCGCCATGGGCCACTGGAAGCCGCTGACGGCGCTCGTCCGCGACAGCCTCTCGCGCATCATCGCGGCGGAGACCCGGCTGATGGGCTGGACGAAGCGCGAGACCTACAACGTCGTGCTGGTCCCCACCGAGGACACCGGCGGCGAGGCCTATCGCCAGAGCTTCGCCTACTGCTTCGCCGCGCCCACCGCGGACAACCGCGCCGACTGGGCCAACACCCTGGCGCATGAGATCTTCCACTACTGGAACTACGCGCGGCTGAAGGGGGCCGACTACGCCTCGAGCCAGTGGTTCCAGGAGGGCTTCACCGAATACGCCGCCAACCTGGTCTTGCTGTCCGGCAAGGTCGCGCCGCCGCAGGCTTTCCTGGACAAGCTGGGCAAGCACATCGAGACCGCGGCCAAGCTGACCACGACGCTGGAGAACATCGGCACGCACAAGGGCCCGCCGCTTTATTCGGCCGGGGCGCTGGTGGCCTTCTCGTGGGACGTGGCGATCCGGCGCCACTGGGGCGGCAGGAAGAACATCGGCGACTTCTTCCGGGCCCTGATGACGGTCACGGGCGACGGCGCGAAACCCTATGCCTGGGAGGATATCCTTGCGGCCCTGACGGCGACGGTTCCGGGCGACTGGCAGGCCTTCTACGACGCCCACATCCGTGGCGCGGCCAGCCTGCCGATCGGGCCCAGCCTCGAGGAGGCGGGGCTGACGCTGGAGGGCGCGAGCGTCGTCATCGATCCGGCCGCCAGCCCCGAATCACGGGCGGTTTGGCGTTCGTTGCAGTCGATTTGACATAACTACTTGATATGTTTGAGTTAATGGGAGTTCGACCCCTGACAACCCCCGTGCGGCGCTAGTTGGCGCGCGGAATGTTGGGCTGCACCGCGACGGCGGCGGGGGCGCCGACGGAGACGATGACGCCCTCGTGGCCTTCCTTGGCGATGGAGTAGACCGCCGCCTCGTGGATCAGCGTCTCCTCGCAAGCCCGATCGCCAGGGCGGCCGAGGATTTCGCAGCCCTGTTTCGCCGCCAGGGCCCAACCCTTTACCCGCCGGGTGGCGGCCTCGGCGCGCTTGATGGAGGCCTCGTCCTCGGCGGCGGCCTGGGCGATCAGGGCCTGGCGCGCGCCCTGCTGGTAGGCCAGCTCCGCCTGGCCGGCCTTCTGGCGTTTCCAGACATTGTAGATCGGTCCGCCCCAGGCGAAGGCGACGACGAGGGCTGCCATCAGCAGCAGCAGCATGATCCAGCCGGTCGCCGGCATCCGCGCGGGGGAAGTGGTCATCGGGGCCTCGCCTGTGTGCGGGCCCATGCTCGGCGCGCGTTGCTGAAGGCGGGGTTAAGCCTCGATGTCGGACGTGGGTGACTCAATCTTGGCGACGAACGCCTTGCGGTCCGGCCGCCAAATCTCGACCGACATGCCGGGTTGGAGGCACTGGCGAAATTTTTCAACGCATTCGTCGTCGCTGTTGGCAGTGAACATGACCCGGAACGGCTTGCGGTCCGGCGAGCTGATGATGACTCGGTATCTGGGCACTCAATCCATCGCGCAGACGCCCGGCAGGCCGCGCAGGCGGCCGCCGTCGTCCAGGCCATAGCCGACCAGGTAGCGGGCCGGGGCTTCCCAGCCTACGAAGTCGGGCTGGGTCCCGCGCGGTTGCGGCCATGGCTTGCGGGCGAAGACGGCGGTCAGCACCTCGGCCGCCCCCGCCTCGCCCACGATGCGCACGGCTTCGCGCAGCGACAGGCCGGAGTCGAACACGTCGTCCATGATCAGCACCTGCTTGCCCGTCACCGGACGCTGCATGGCGGCATAGACGTCGACCTTGCCGCGGCTGGCGTGGTCGTCGCCGTAGCTGGCCAGCCACAGCGCATCGAAGGCCACGTGCCGGTCGCGTTCGGCCAGGGCGCGCGTCAGGTCGGCGGCGAACCAGATGCCGCCCGACAGCAGGCAGACAGCCACGGTCTCGTCGCTGATGCGCGGCGCGATGGCGTCGGCCATGCGTTCGACGCAGGCGCGGACCTCGTCGCGGGAGAGCAGCTGGGCGGACACGCCGCCCGGAAGGGAATTAGCCATGCGGTGAGGCGGATACCGCCCGGACGGCCTTCATGTCTATGGCGTAGGGGTCAGTGGCCGACAAAGGCCTGGCCTCGACCGGCGCGGGTTCGGGCAGGCCGGGCGCCGAGCGCAGGCCGGCGCGGCGCAACGGCGCGGGTCCGGCGTGCGCCGCGGGTGCGGCATGAGTGGCGGCCGCGCGGCCGCGATGGCCGGCCGGTTTGGGTTTGGCCTTCACCGGCTTGGGCATCAGGTCGAGCGCGAACTCGACGGCCACGTCGTCGGCCTTGCCGTCGGGGTCTTCCAGGGTGGCGGAGAAGGCGATGGCCTTGCCCGGGGCGACGCGCTGGTTCGGGAGGCGCAGCACCTGACTGCGCATGCGCTTGCCCTTGGCGTCCAGCAGGGCGACGCGGATGGGCGGCGGGAAGGAAGGGTCGTCCTCGACGTTGCGGATCTGGCCGGTGACCACCACCGACGAAAGCCCCGCCGTCGACGGCACGGCTTTGATGCGCTCGAACTCCAGACCCGTCGGATTCACCGGCACGCGGGCGAAGGCGTAGGCGCCGGCGGCGCGCGGATAGAGCTTCACCACATCGACGCGGAAAACATAGGCGGCCACCAGGACGGCGGCAAAGGTCGAGACCATGCCGGCCCAGACCACCCCTGCCGTGGCCGCCTCCTTGACCTTGCGCCGGGCCTCGGCCTTGGCGCGGAAGACCTTGGGCACGTCCTCGGCGGGCACGCCGACGGTCTCGTCAGGCTTGAAGCTGAGGGTCTCGCGCGCGACCGCGCCCTCGGTTTCGGAGCTGGTCAGTTCCAGGGGTTCGTCGGCCTTGGCGTGCCACGACGACTTGCACGAGGCGCAACGCACGGTCCGGCCTTCACCGAGGCGGGAATCCTCGACGAAATAACGGGTGGCGCACTCGGGACAGGTCAGTATCATGCCGGCGGATCGGAGGCTTACGCCCTCCCTTTCGAGGTCTCCGAACCGGATTTCATGCCGAGAAAAGCCGCCCCAAGCGCCTCTCAGGCGGCCGCAAAGGCCGCTAACACGGAACCCGTCGTCCGCTTCGAGACCGTGGGCATGCGGTATGGCCGCGCGCCCGAAGTGCTCAAAGACGTTCGATTCACCTTGTCACCTGGCTCTTTCCACTTCCTTACCGGGCCTTCGGGAGCGGGGAAGTCGAGCCTGCTGAAACTGATCTATCTCGCGGCCCAGCCGTCGCGCGGCAGGGTGGAGCTGTTCGGCCATGACGTACAGGCCGTGCCGCGGCGCGATCAGCCCTTCCTGCGCCGCCGGATTGGCGTGGTTTTTCAAGAGTTTCGCCTGCTCGACCACCTCACCGCCTTCGATAATGTCGCCCTGCCCCTGCGCATCGCCGGCGGCAAGCCGGCGGCCTACCGCGACGACGTGGCTGAATTGCTGAGCTGGGTGGGACTGGGCAAGCGCCAGCACGCCATGCCCCCGGCGCTGTCCGGCGGCGAGAAACAGCGCCTCGCCATTGCGCGGGCGGTGGTCAACCGGCCCGAACTGCTCATTGCCGACGAGCCCACCGGGAATGTCGACCACGAGATGGGCATGCGCATCCTCAAGCTGTTCATCGAGCTGAACCGGCTGGGCACCACAGTGCTGATCGCCAGCCACGACCGCGACCTGGTCGAGGCCTCGGGCATGCCGGTGCTGAAGCTCAACGAGGGCAAGCTGACCCGCCAGCGCGGCAGCGAGGCGGCATGAGCAGCCAGACCTATCGCCCCGGCCCGCTGCTGCCGCGCAACCGCAGCCGCGACTTCGCCCTGCACTTCGTGGTCGCCACCCTGTGCTTCCTGGCCTGCCTGGCCGCCGTCGGGGCCCTGGCGGCCGACCGCGCCGCCCAGGGCTGGTCGCGCGACATCCGCGGCGAGGCGACCGTCCAGGTGATCCCCCGCGCCGGCGAGACCGGAACCTCCGCCGCCGCCCGCGCCGCCGAGGTGCTGGCGGGGGTGCGCGGCGTCTCCGAGGCCGCCGCCCTGGAACGCGAGAAGGCCGAGGCCCTGCTGCGGCCCTGGCTGGGCGACGTGCCGCTGCAGGACCTGCCGATCCCACATCTGGTCGCCGTCCGCCTCGATCCCGGCCACCCGGCCACCGGTAATGACCTGCGCCGGGCGCTGGCGGCGGCGGGCGTCGAGGGCATCGTCGACGACCACGACCGCTGGCTGGAGGGCGTGGAGCGCGCCGCCACGGGTGTGCGAATCGCGGCCATCGCGCTGTTCGCCCTGATGACCGCCGCCGCCGGAGCCGTCATCGCCTTCGCCACCCGCACCGGCATGGCCGCAGCCCACGAGGTCGTCGAGGTGCTGCACCTGACCGGGGCCCAGGACGACTTCATCGCCGGCCTGTTCCAGGCCCGCTATGCGCAACTGGCTGCCGTGGCGGGGCTTTGGGGGGCGGGTTGCGCGGCCCTGCTCGCCGCACTCGTGAAATTGATTGGCGGGGGCGACGGCTTGACGCCAGCTTTGCCGCTGGCGTGGAGTGACCTGCTTGCGGTATCGCCTTGGCCGCTGGTGGCCGCTACGGTCGCCATCGTGGCCGCGCGGCTGACGACGATGCGCTTGCTCAGGGAGTTTGCATGAGAAGCCTGGCCGCCGTTCTTGTCATTGTCCTGATCTGGTTCGCGGGTCTGTTCGCCTTCGCCGACCGTGCGCGCCGGGCCGGGCCGCCCGACGACGTGCCCACCGCCGACGGCATCGTGGTGCTGACCGGGGCCTCGGACGAGCGCATCGCCGCCGGCTTGCACCTGCTCGAGCAGGGCAAGGGCCGGCGCATGCTGGTCTCGGGCGTCAATGAGAGCGTGCGCCGCGAGGAGTTGCGCCAGGTCCAGGGCGCGCCGACGCGTCTGTACGAATGCTGCGTCGACCTCGGCTACGACGCCCAGAACACGCCGGGCAACGCGCGCGAAATCGCCGACTGGGCCCATGCCAAGGGCTTCAGAAAGCTAATCGTGGTGACCAGCGACTACCACATGCCGCGCGCCATCCTCGAGGTCCGCGCCATGTTCCCGGAAGGGACCCTCTACCCCTATGCCGTCGCCACCCCGCTGCTCGACAACAAGAAATGGTGGAACGACCAACGCACCACGCGGTTGGTGGTGTCGGAATATTCCAAGTACCTGGTGGTGCTGGGCCGCGACTTCTTCATCCGCCTCGGCGACGCCGCCGAGAAGGGCAAGGAAGAGCGCGACGCCGACCAATCCGCCGCCGCGGCTCCGGCGAAGAAATAAGACCCCGAAGAAACCCACCCATCGTGCTGCGCCTTCGCCAGATCGCCTTCTTCCTGTGGACCTACCTCGCCATGGCCGTGATCGGCATCGGCGGCGTGCCGCTGATCGTCACGCGGCGCAGCGCCATGTGGGTGGTCAAGGCGTGGAGCCACGCCACGTTCTGGGGCGCGCGCTGGATCATGGGCATCAGGGTCGAGGTGCGCGGCCGGGAGTTCGCGCCCAAGGGCGCGGCCCTGGTCGCGGCCAAGCACCAGTCGATGATGGACATCATCTTCCCCTTCATCGACTTTCCGGCCGCCTGTTTCGTCCTCAAGCAGGAGCTGATGTGGGCCCCGATCCTGGGCTGGTACGCCTGGCGCATCCGGATGATCCCGGTGGACCGCGCCGCCGGCGCCGCGGCGCTGAAGAAGATGGTGCGCCAGACCCGCGACCGCCTCGACAGTTCGACCCAGATCGTCATCTACCCCGAGGGCACCCGCACCCAGCCGGGCGCGGATGCCGACTACAAGCCGGGGATCGCCGCCATCTACCGCGACCTGGGCGACGTGCCCGTCCACCTGATCGCCACGAACTCAGGCCTGTGCTGGCCGGCGCGGGGGATCGATTTCCGGCCCGGGACGGTGGTGTTCGAGTTCCTCGAACCGATCCCGGCGGGCCTGAAGCGCGGGGCGTTCATGCAGGAACTGCAGAACAGGATCGAAACGGCGTCACGGGCGCTGCTCTAGCGCCACCTCCCCCGCGCGCGGGGGAGGTGTCAGCGCAGCTGACGGAGGGGGCGTGCGGCCGCACACCCTCTTCACGCCCCCTCCGGCGCTTCGCGCCACCTCCCCCGTTCGCTGCCGCGAACAAGGGAGGAGAAATTTCAGCTTTCCGCGAACGCCTGCAGCGCGTCCAGCAACACGCCGTTCTGCTCCGGCGTGCCCACGGTGATGCGCAGGCAGTCGACCAGGCCGTAGCCGCCGACCGGGCGCACGATCAGGCCGCGCGAATGCAGGAAGGCGTCGGCGTCGCGGGCTGACTTCGCCTCGTCGGGGAAGCGGACCAGCACGAAGTTGCCGGCCGAGGGAAACACCTCGAAGCCCATGCCGCGGATGGCCTGGGTCAGACGCGGGCGCCATTCGCGCACCAACTCGCGCGAGGCCTCCTGGTGGGCGTCGTCGCTGAGCGCGGCGACGCCGGCTTCCTGGGCGGGGATGGAGTTGTTGAACGGCAGGCGGATGCGGTCGACCGCCTCAGCCACACCTTGCGGCGCGTACGCGAAGCCCAGGCGCAGGCCGGCCAGGCCGTGGATCTTGGAGAAGGTGCGGGTGACGACCAGGTTGGTGGCGTTGCGCGCCAGGTCGAGTGCGCTCTCCCAGTCGGGCTCGGTGACGTATTCGGCGTAGGCCTCGTCGATGACCAGCAGCACCCGCTCCGGCAGGCCCGCGTGCAGGCGGCGGATCTCCTCGCCGGTGTTCCACGAGCCCGTCGGGTTGGACGGGTTGGAGATGTAGACGACCTTCGTCCGCTCATCGACGAGCTCCAGGATCGCATCGACGTCGACGCGCAGGTTGGGCTCGGGCGCGTACTTGATGTCGGCCTGGTTGGCCTTGGCGCTGATGCGGTAAGCCAGGAAACCGTACTGGCCGGTGACCATGCCGTCGCCGGGTTCGAGGTAGCACTGGTTGATCAGGGCGAAGATCTCGTCGGAGCCGTTGCCGAAGATCAGCCGCTCCTGCTCCAGGTTGAACTTCTCCGACACCGCCTCGCGCAGCTTCGACGCCCGGCCCTCGGGGTAGATGTGCACCCGCTCGATGGCCGCCTGATAGGCCTCGCGCGCCGCGGCCGAGCAGCCCAGCGGGTTCTCGTTCGACGACAGCTTGATGGGTTCGGCCACGCCCTCGATCTTCGACTTGCCGCCGACGTAGGGGGCGATGTTGAGGATGCCGGGTTTGGGCGCGGGCTTGGTGGAGACGTCGCTCATGGGCTGCTTTCAGAGGTCGAAGGGCTGCGGCGCCGCGCCGATGACGCCGCTCAGGCCGCCCGGCGCGCGGGCCAGCCGCTCGTCATTGCGCTGCACATACCCCGCCAGCCCGAACAGCTTCAAGCCGCCGCCCGACGCGATCGGCCGCGCCGCGAAGCCAAGCTGGCTGAGCGCGTCCTCCAGCGCGATGTCGTTGCGCGCGGAATCGGTGACCCAGAAGGTCTCGTCCGACCCGGTCGGCTCGATGTCGATGTCGCCGACCGCCAGCGCCGACAGCGGCCCGTCGGTGGACAGGTCCGGCAGGGCGGCGAAGACCTTCAGCCGGGGCTCGGCCAGCAGCTTGCCCCACCAGTTATGGCCGTGATCGAGCGCCAGCACGGCGATGCCGCTGCGCCGCCGCGCCGCGGACAGCGCGTCTTCCGGCGTCGCCATGGGGTCCATCGGAAAGGCGGCGCCGAAACGGATGCGGGCCAGTTCGCCGACGTGGGCCGGATCGCGCCCGCCCCAGACCGCCAGGTGCAGGGCAGGGTCCTGCAGGGCCAGGTTCTCGCCCATCAGTTCGCGCCAGATGGTGACGATCAGCCGCGCGCCGGCGGCCGAGCGCGGCTGGCGAAGCAGGCCACGCAGCACGGCGCTTTCGCGGTCGGTGCGGATGGGCAGGCCTCGGTCCTCGCCCTTGGCGGCGATGACGTCGCGGGCCATGGCGGCGCGCTCGTCGATCAGCTTCAGCAGCTTGGCGTCCAGCGCGTCGATGCGGGCGCGTACGCTCGACAGGTCGGGCGGACCTGCCTGAACCCGGGGCTTCGGCGCCTTGGGTTTCGGCGCGGCCTTGGGTTTGGCCGGTTTCTTGGGGGCTTTCGCCATCAGTAGACCTGCGGCGAGTCGGAGAGCCGCACGGCGCCCAGCTTGGCGCCCCCGGCGGTGAAGTCGAGGCGGGTGCGCGCCGTGCCGTTCAACCCGCCGGCCAACCCCGCGGCTGTTGCCGCCAGGGCCGCGGAGTCGGCGTCGACGACCTTGGCGCGGCCCATGGCGATCAGCGACTGCGGCCCGCCGGTGACGCTGAGATTGACCGAGCCGCGCAGCCGCCCGTCGGGGCCGGCGGTCAGTCTGGCGGAATCGGCCTGGGCCGAGGCCTGGCCCGCCTCGGCGCGGCCGCGCAGCTGGGTGATGGCCCCGCCCGCCCGGCTCCAGTTGCGCGCCGCGCCGGTCCAGCCGCGCCCGTTGAACAGATCAAAGCGGGTGACGGCGCCTTCCCAGCGGGTGGAGAACGGTTCGCCATCGCCGATCCAGTCCAGCATGCCGTCCGGCCTGGGCTTTCCGCCCTCGATGCGGAACAGGAACAGGCCCGTGCCGGGCGCGCCCGCCTGGGGCTTTATGTTGAGTGCGATCAGGTCGGCGGACATGAGCGGGAAGGGTTCGGCGGAGGCCGCGGCAGTGAACACCGGCTTGGTCAGCTCGATGACGATCACCGGCGGCGTCTGGTCGGGATGGGTCAGGCTGGCGCGCAAGGCCTGGCCGGTGATGGTCACGGCGCCCTTGTCGGCGCGGGTCAGGGTCATGCCCTGCGGGGCGCCGGCGATCCAGTGGGTCGGGTCATAGGCGTTGGCCTCGGCGTCGAGGCGGGGCGCGAACAGGGCGTGGCCCGAGGGCGCGACCACCCTTGCATCTTCAAAGCGCACGAAGGTGCGGAACGGCCAGCCGGTGACTTGGCGGGACTTCCAGCTGACGGTGTAGCCGGCGGCGCGCAGGTCGGCGGCGCCCTTGTCGACGCCCTGCTCGATCCCGTGCGCCACCTGGAACCACCACCAGGTCCAGCCGCCCAGGGCCAGCGCCAGGATCAGGAACGGGATCAGCAGCCCCAACAGGCTGGAGCGCTTGCGGTGGGGTTCGGCGTGGTCGATGGCGGGGGTCGTGGTCATGGGCGTTCCTAACCTCTGGCGGGGTCGCAGGAAAGGAACGCGTGAGGGGTCAAGAAGCCCGCCAGCCCTTCTTGCCCAGCCAGCGCTCCACCGCCGCGTCGTCGTCGGCCGAGTCCGGCACCTCCATCATCACCTGGCCGTCGGGCCGGACCACGAAGGTGGGGTCGTAGGCGCCGTACTCGGGCGCCGGGTGATAGAGGTGACGGCTGACCAGCAGGAACCCGCGCCAGGGCCCGTTGCGGATCACCGCCAGGCTGTTGCCGTCGATGACGTAGCGGTGCGCGCCGGTCCTGACGTTGACCTGGTGGATGGCGTCGGAGGTCACCCAGGCGGAAGCCATGACATAGACGAAGCCGCCGTCCAGCGACCAGGTCGGCTGGTGGAAGGACTTCAGGTCCTTGGTCAATTCGTCATCGGGCGTCGGAGCCAGCAGCAGCCGGTCCTTGCGGGTGCGCCGGTCGAAGAGGTGCAGGGAGGTGAATACGATGTCGGCGGCCTCCGGCGCCGGCGCCTCTTCCCGCTGGGTGTACGCGACCGTCTGGCCGTCGGGAGACAGGGCGGCGTCCAGGCTGCGGGCGTTGGTGGTGACGGCCGTGCTGCGCTCGCCCTCGACGACCAGGACACTGCCGTCCAGCACCTTCACGCTCGGTCCGGCCTGGGCGAAGGCGGCGAGGCCCAGGGCCAGGGCGAGTACAATGGCGGCGCGGCGGATCATGAGGACCTCGCGGTGGAGCGCACGGCGGCGAGCGCCAGGCGGAAGTGGGCCAGCACGGCCTTGCGCGAAAAGCCCATCTTCTGGCCGGGCTGGCGCAGTTCGATCTCGTGGGTGCGCACGTCGGACGTCTTGCCGCGATAGACGATGTGGAAGGCCGGCACGCCGTGGCTGACGTCGCTGGTCAGGCCGAGCGGCTTGAGCGCCGGATTGATCGAGGCCTCGTCGACGTTAAGGCGCGCGACGACGAAGTTGGCGGCCATGAAGCGGGCCAGCGCATCGGCGTCGGTCTGGGTCCCGGCGGCGGGCGGCTCTCGCCCGGCGGCGAACCAGCCGTTGATGTACTTGTCCATGACGATGCAGGAGGCGCACCAGTCCGCCCCCACCTCGATCAGCACCGCCTTGTCCTCAGCCTGGGCCTGGGCCATCGCCGCGGCCAGAACGTCGGCCTGGGGGCGGCACTTCTCGAACAGGTCGGTGGCGCGCGCGGCGGTGCAGAGCTGCGGCGCGCTGGGGTAGGCGGTCAGGCCGGCCGAGCCGTGGCGCGCCGGCACGGGCGTTCCGGCGCCCATAAGCATTGGGGACAGCAGCAGGGCGGCGAGGGCGAGGCTCAGGAGCGATAGCTTGGCCATGGGCGCACCCTATCAGGGGTTCAGGAAGGCCTGAACCTCTTCGATGCATTCGACCAGACCAAGGCGGCGAATCTCGACGCCCGCAGGCAGCGAGCCGAACAGGCGCGTGGGGGCTGCCGCGTCGAGCAGGACAAAGACGCCCTTGTCGTCGGCGCGGCGGATCAGGCGGCCGAACGCCTGGGAGACGCGCGAGCGCGCCACGGCGTCGTCGTAGGCCTTGCCGCCGAAGCGGGCGCGGCGGGCCTTGTGCAGGATGTCCGGGCGCGGCCAGGGCACGCGGTCGAAGGCGATGAGGCGCAGGGCGCGGCCCGGCACGTCCACCCCGTCGCGGATGGCGTCGGTGCCCAGCAGGCAGGAATTCTCCTCAGCGCGGAAGATGTCGACCAGCGCGCCGACCTCCAGCGGATCGACGTGCTGGGCGTAGAGGCTGACCCCCTGTTTCGCGAGCGCCGGGCCCAGCAACTCATAGGTCGCGCGCAGGCGGCGGATGGCGGTGAACAGGCCCAGCGCCCCGCCGCCGGCCGCCAGGAACAGCTCACGCATGGCCGCCGCCACCTGGCGCGGATCGTCGCGGCCCACGTCGCCGACTACGAACACCCGGGCGTTGGAGGCGTAGTCGAAGGGCGATTCCAGGCGGATCTCGCGCGGCGGCTCGGCCAGGCGCGCGGAGCCGGTGCGCAGCCGCGCCAGCTCGAACGGATCGTCGAACACCGGGTCGGTGAGGGTCGCCGACGTCACCACAACCCCGTGCGCGGGCGCCACCACCGCGGCCTCCAGCGGCACGGTCGGGTCGATCCAGTGGCGGCGCAGGGAGGCGTCGACGATGCGCCCGAACATGGCCTCGGCCGAGAACCAGTCGACGAAGTCGGGGTCCTCCTCGCTGGTCCCCTCGTAGTCGGGCTCGCCCTCCAGCCCCTTCAGCATCGAGCGCCAGGCCGGCAGGGTCATGCGCGCGCGGCGGTCGAGGCCTCGCAGGGCGCCTTCGATGCGGGCCCGCTGGCCGGTGTCGAGTTCGGAGGCCTCGTCGTCGAGCACGTCCTCCAGCGCCCGCGCCAGGGCCAGCAGCGGCGCCTCCACGGCGGCCAGGGCCCGGGCGGCGGCAGGGGCGGCGGCGGCGACCGCGTCGGTGACCGGGTGGGCGTGGCACTCCATGCCCAGCTCCTGCCCGCTGCCCGGCGTGGGGCCGGCATTGCGCGCCCGCAGCTGTTCCATAACGGCGGCCAGCAGCTGCTCGACCGGCCCCATCGGATTGACCTCGCCGGACGGCGGCGCGATGCGGCCCGACCAGCCCTCGCCCGGCAGGCCGGCGGCGGCCTTCATGGCGGCGGTCAGGGCCTCGCGACCGCCCTCGCTGTCGGCGACGATGTCCCCCAGCCGCTGCTCCAGCCCCCGCCCCCGGCGGCCGCGCCCTTCCGGACCGCGGATCCAGCGGCGCAGCTCCGCGGCCTCCTGGCCCGACAGGCAGGCCGAGAACGCGGAGTCCGCCGCGTCGAACAGGTGGTGGCCCTCGTCGAAGATGATGCGGCGCAGCACCGTGGTCTCGACGTCGGTCTTCAGGTTGCGCGCCGAGCGGGCCCCATCGAAGGCGGCTTGCGTGAGCACCAGGGCGTGGTTGGCGATGACGATGTCGGCCTTGCGCGAGGCGCGGATGGCCTTCTCGATGAAGCAGGTATTGTAGTGCGGACAGGCCGCGTGCACGCACTCGCCGCGCCGGTCGACCAGGTTCGCGGCCGAGGCCTGGGCCGACGCGCCCACCGCGAACAGACCGGGCAGCCAGCCGGGGAAATCGCCCCCGGTCATGTCCCCGTCCCGCGTCGCCGCCACCCAGCGCGAGGTCAGCGCCATGCCGATGGCGTCGGCGTTTCCGAGCGCCGAAGCCTGCACCATGTCCTGAAAATTCAGCAGACAGACGTAGTTCTCGCGCCCCTTGCGCACCACGGCCTTTTTCGCGCGCACGGCCGGGTCGGGAAACAGCGCCATGCTCTCGCGGTCGATCTGGCGCTGCAGGGCCCGCGTGTAGGTCGAGACCCACACCGACGGCCCGTTTCGCTCGGCCCACAAGGACGCGGGCGCCAGGTAGCCCATGGTCTTGCCGACGCCCGTGCCGGCCTCGGCCAGCACCACGCGCGGGCGGCCCTCCTTGTCGCGCGGGGCGAAGGCGTGGCTCACCTCGGCGGCGAAGTCGGCCTGGGCCGGGCGCGCCTCGTCAAGGCCGGCGCGGCCCAGCAGGGTGGCCAGCCGCTCGCGCGCGGCCTCCTCGCTGACCGGTTCGGAGCCGGGATCGCCGCTGGGCGCCTGGTCCTCCCATTCGGTCAGCCGCTGCCAGACGTCCAGGCCGGAGCCGCGATAGCGCCGCTCACGCAGCGCCGAGGAGCGGATGGCGGCGATCACCAGGTCGGACCAGGCCCAGCCCTGCCGCTGCAGGGTCTCGGCCACCTGCAGCGCCTCCTCGCGGTTGGGAACCGGATCAGCGGCCAGTTCGTCGAGCAGCCGGCGGCAGCTCTCGCGCAGCGAGGCCGCCTGGGCTTCCGCGCCGCGAGGTTCGGGCAGGTCCAGCGCCAGGGCCAGGCCGACGGCCGAGGGCGCGCAGAAGCGGGCCGGGCGCACGAAGGCGAACAGCTCCAGCGCGTCGTAGAGATGCTCGGCCCGAGGCGGCGCGCCCAGCCCCAGCCGCCGGGCCGTCAGCGAGGCGTGGGCCACGATCACCGGCCCCTGCTCGAACAGCCGCACGGCCTCCGACCGCGGCAGGGTCCGCGCGCCGGCCTCGTCGGCTACCCCGCCCGCGCCCGGCGGACAGGCCAGGGCCGCCGGGAGCACGCCGCCGTGCGCGACGTCGGCGACGGGCGCGTGGAACGGCGGCTCAGGGGTTTCGGGGTCGAAGGGAGTCACCCGCCCTGGATAGCGCGATCGGACGCGAAACGGAACGGGAACAGCGCACGGGACGCCGGCCGTTTCGCCGCAGGGGTCGGATCCGCTGACCTCGTCGACTGAAGTCTTCCGTCCCAAAGACAAGTAATTCGCGAATATATCCCCGACCGACGGTTGTATTTCGCCGGGGCGATAGCCATTTGACGAAAGCGTAAATTTTTCCAATTACTTCCAAGGAGCGACCGATGGCCAAGAGAACGCAGCATCGGCTCGCCCTCGTCGCGCTCGGCGAGCCCCTGCGCCGCTACGCCGCCCGGGTCGAGCCCGACCAGAACGCCTCCTTCATGCTGGTTCACCAGGCCCTGGCCGGGGCGCTGGAGCGTGGCTGCGAGCGCGCCGAAGGCGTCTCGCTGGAGACCTGCCTGCGCGCCGAGATCGACGCCGGCCACCGCGCCGCCCATTCGGACCTGCAGGCGTGAACGACGCCGAAGCCCAGTCCATGCGCCGTGAGAACGACTACCTGAGGCGCCGCTGCGCCCAGCTCGAGACCGACGTCACCGACCTGACCGGCCAGGTCATGCGCCTGCAGCAGGAACGCGAGCGCCTCGGCGCGGCGCGCGCCCGTTCGGCCGCCAACCCCCTCTCGGGAGGCCAATGACATGACCGAACTCACCGACGACCAGGTCCACGCCCTGCGCAACCTGGCCCGCAAGCAGGCCGGCGAAGACGTCGACTGGATCTCCATCAGCTCGGCGCGCGTGCTCACCGACCTGGGCTACGCCGAGCGCACTGCCGGCGGCTGGATCATCTCGCCGCTGGGCAGCGCGACCCTCTCGGCCACCGACCACCAGCTGCGCCAGACGCCCAGCGTGCAGAAGCTGCATCCTACGCCCAAGAGCTAGGGCGTTCGCCGCCCGGCGGTCAGACGAAGGGATCGACCACCAGGTCCAGCACCATGTGGGAGACCCAAGGCGCCCAGAGGCTCTTGTAGGTCCGCACCAGCCAGCACCAGGCCAGGCCGCCCGTCCCGACCAGGACCTGCAGCTCGATCGGGTACTGCGAGTGAACCGATCCGAAGGCGATGCTGGACAGGATCGCGCCCGGCCAGAAGCCGAAAACGGCGGCCAGGGCGGCCAGCAGGAAGCCGCGGAAGATGACTTCCTCGAACAGGTTTGAGAACAGGTTGGCGCCCGCCAGCCACGGATCGACGCGGAATTCATGGATGGCGCCGGCCATGGCGAAGTGGATGTAGCCGAGCGAGACGGCCGCCAGGACGAGACCGACCAGCACGGCCGCGACCGTGCTGCGCAGCGTAAGGCCGGCGAAGCTCGGACGGGCGATCCAGCCCTTCCGCGCCAGCAACCACCACGCGGCCATGGCGGCGGCGGCGGTCAGGGTCGAGTAGAGGAACATGTGGGGGATCAGGATCCACACCCCCTCGTAGGCCGGCTTGCCGAACCCGGTCAGGACGGCATCGCGGAGCACCTCCGACGGCTTGCCGTTGACCAGGAAAACCGCGACGGCCGCAGCCAGCACGACCGCCTTCTGCACCAGCGTGAGCTTCGCCGTCATGGCGCCCTCCTCCCGACCCGCGTCTGGTTAGCCGGCTGCGGCTCGCGCCAACAAGTTAAACCTGGGTAAGCCAGGGTTTGCGGGCGCCTAGGGCCGTTTCGTTGGCGCGAAGTTCACCCGCCGTGTCTCGCGGATCTTCGCCCCCGAGGCGTCGCCCTCCACCAGTTCGTAGCCGAGCAGGGCGAACACCCGGCCGCGCATGAAGATGGGCCGGGCGTTGCCGTACCAGTCGACGCACGAGGCGGTGCAGCCGTCGTCCTGGCCGCCCGGACGGTGCGACTGCAGACGGCCGAAGTCGGTCAGCTGCTGGTCGTTGCGACGCAGGAACAGCATGTCGGCCAGCCACTGGTCGCTATCCAGCCGCAGGATCGGCAGGCCCATCAGCCCGCCCTGCCCGTCCGCCGTGGTCGGGTTGAAGAAGAAGGCCTGGCTGCGGCTCTCGGCCTGGCGCGAGTCCGGCTGAATGAAGCGGTCGCCCAGGGACGGCTGGCGGCCCGGCGTCAGGTCGACGGTGGTGAAGGTGGTCTCATTGGTAGAGGTCACCACCAGGCCGTCGCGGCCGACCTGCTCGATGCGCTGGACCGGGGAGCCCATCGAAAAGACCGAGGGCTCGCCGCCGGCCGTCGGCGCCACGACCAGCGAATAGGACTGCGCGCCGGCGTCGATGCCGTAGAGCACGTGGCCGCCGATGAAACGGTTCTGGCTGATGCTCCAGTCCGGGCCGCCGGGCAGCGCCCGGTAGTCGGCCTTCAGCGCCGGGCGCGAGCCGTCGCCGAAACGGCCGGTGGGCAGGCGCAGCAGGGAGGCGCGGCCGGTGACGAACTCGGGGTTCCACATGGCGTCGCCGCCGCCGAAGGGCGTCAGCAGCACCTCGATCATCCCCGCCGCGGCATTGGCGTGAAAGGAGAACTGGTCGATCGGCGCGCCCTTCACCTGGGCCGCGGCCGGGCGGCCGCCGGTAAGCGGGATGCGGTAGAGAAAGCCGGGCGAGACCTGCTCGAGGCGGTTGGCTCGCTCGTTCCAGTCAAAGCCGCCGGTGATCCAGACGTAGACCGCGTTGGACGACACGAAGAAGGTCCGCCCGTCGCCGCCCAGCACCGCCGTACCCTGGCAGTTGAGGACCGGGGCGGTGATGTCGCAGCGGCTGACCGTGTGCAGCGTGCTGAGCGCCTTGCCGCCGCCGGGCCGCTTCAGCGGCGCGGGAATGTAGACCTGGCGGGACTCCACCATGCGGCGGAACACCGGCTTGGTGGACTGGCGCGTCCAGACGTCGAACCCGGGCAGGTTGTCGAGGATGTCGCCCTCGTCCGACCGCCAGTTCCACAGGCTGAGCGGCGCATAGACCACCAGCTGGTCGCCGATCAGGCGCGAGGCGTAGTTGCGGCTGGAATAGTAGTCGCTGGTGCGCAGGTGGTAGGCGTCGAGAAAGCTGAGCCTGCCGTCGGGCGCGACCTTGAAGCGGTTCACCTCGGTCCCGCCGCGCGCGTAGCTGTAGCCGACCACGACGATCATATCGCCCTTGATCAGCATCTCGTCATACCAGTCGCCCTGCCCCGTCACGCCGGGCGGGAAGGCGTTGATGGAATCGACCGGGCGCAGCGCGCCGCCGGCGACGGAGATGCTGAACAGCCGTCCGCGGCGCAGCACGATCAGGTTGTCGCCACTCACCTTGACGATGCCGCCCTCGTCCACGTCGGCGACCTGGGTGGAGGTGATCTTGTCATTGGCGGGCATGCCCGGCGCGGCGGGCGGCGGCGGAGGTGATCCCGGCGGCGGCGGGGGCGCCATCATCGGCGGCGGCGGGGGCGGCGGAGGCGGCGGCGGCGCGGCGATGTCCAGGTCGCTGCCCGGGCCCTGGGGCTGCAGGAAGTGGCGCAGCTCTTCGTCCGAACGGAAGGACGGCATGCCGGCCTCGGCGGCGGCCGGCGCGGCGGCCACGGGCCTCGGCGCCACGTACAGCGGGCCGGCCGCCAGCACCGCGGCGATCGCCCCCAGCACCCAGCGGCGAAGTGTGTTGGACGTCATGGCGACCCTCCCCTCAGTTGGGGGCGAGTGGATCAGAGGTGATCAACCGTCACAAGAGCCCGGATGCCGGCGTTCTCCCAAGCTTCGCCCGCTACCGAAGGGCTAGGCGAAACGGAACGGGAACATGCTATAGGCGCTGTGTGCCGCCCCCCGCGAAACCTTCACCGTTGCCGCCCGCCTTCCAGGCGTGGTTCGCCGCGCGTGGCTGGCAGGCGCGGCGTCACCAGCTGGAAATGGTCGATGTGGTGCGCGGCGGCGAGCACGCCCTGCTGATCGCGCCCACCGGCGGCGGCAAGACGCTCGCCGGGTTCCTGCCTACCCTGATCGACCTGACGCAGAATCCCCGGGGCGAGAACGCCGGGCCCCACACGCTCTACATCTCGCCGCTGAAGGCCCTGGCCGTCGACGTCGAGCGCAACCTGATGGCGCCCGTGCGCGAGATGGGCCTGCCGATCACCATCGAGAGCCGCACCGGCGACACGCCCACCGCCAAGAAGCAGCGCCAGAAGGAGCGGCCGCCGGCGATCCTTCTGACCACGCCCGAGCAGCTGGCCCTGTTCTGCGCCTGGGAGGGCGCCCGCCACTGGTTCTCGGACCTCAAGACGGTGATCATCGACGAGATCCACGCCATCGTCGGCGGCAAGCGCGGCGACCTGCTGAACCTGGGCCTGGGCCGGCTGCAGAGTTTCGCCCCGGCCATGCGGCGCATCGGCCTGTCGGCGACGGTGCAGGACCCCGACATGATCCGCCGTTGGCTGGTCCCCCAGCCCGTGCCCAATGTGACCGCCGACGGCGAGGTGCTGGAGCACCTGTCGGCGCTGGTCATGGGCGATCCCGGCGCGCCGCCGATCGTCGACGTGCTCTATTCCAAGGGCGACGTGCCCTGGTCGGGCTGGACCGCCAGCCACGCCATCGGCGAGGTCTACGACGTCATCCGCGCCAACAAGACCACGCTGATCTTCGTCAACACCCGCTTCCAGGCCGAGATGGCCTTCCAGCAGCTGTGGGAGATGAACGAGGACGGGCTGGAGATCGCCCTGCACCACGGTTCCCTGGCGGCCGAGCAGCGGCGCAAGGTCGAGGCGGCCATGGCGCGGGGCGAGCTGCGCGCGGTGGTCTGCACCTCGACGCTTGATCTCGGCATCGACTGGGGCGCGGTCGACATGGTCGTGCAGCTGGCCGCTCCCAAGGGATCGGCCCGCCTGATCCAGCGCATCGGCCGCGCCAACCACCGTATGGACGAGCCGTCCCGCGCGCTGCTGGTGCCGGCGCACCGCTTCGAGGTGCTGGAGTGCAAGGCGGCGCAGGCGGCGGTGGCGGTCAACGACCTGGACGGCGAGCCGGAGCGCAACGGCGCCCAGGACATCCTGGCCCAACACGTCATGGGCGTGGCCTGCGGCGAGGCCTTCCACGAGGACGACCTGTTCGACGAAGTGCGGTCCTGCGCGCCCTACCGCGACCTGATCCGCGAGGACTTCGACCGGGTCGTCGATTTCGTCTCCACTGGCGGCTATGCGCTGCGCGCCTACGACCGATTCCGTCGCATCGTCGGGCGAGACGGGATGTGGAAGGTGCGCGACGGCCAGGTCGCGCAGCGGCATCGCATGAACATCGGCGCCATCGTCGACATTCCCATGATCGCGGTGCGCGTCGGCTCGGGCGGGCGCGGCGGGCGCAAGGTGGGCGAGATGGAGGAGAGCTTCATCGAGCAGCTGACGCCCGGCGACACCTTCCGCTTCGCCGGCCAGGTGTGGAAGCTGAACAGCGTCGAGGGCATGGACGCCTACGTCTTCCCCTCGCCGGATCCCGATCCTCGCGTGCCCAGCTGGGGCGGGTCCAAGTTCGCGCTCTCGACCTACCTCGCCGCGCGGGTGCGTCGGCTGATCGCCGATGAGGACGGCTGGCGGCATCTGCCGGCCGACATGCAGGACTGGTTCCGGGTGCAGAAGGAACGCTCGATCATCCCCACCGAGGACGAGATGCTGGTGGAGACCTTCCGCCGCGGCTCGCGGCACTATCTGGTCTGCTACCCCTTCGACGGGCGCATCAGCCACGGCACCCTGTGCCAGCTGCTGGCGCGGCGGCTGGAGCGGCTCAACAAGCGGCCCCTGGGCTTCACCTGCAACGACTACGCCCTGGCCATCTGGGCGACGCGGCCGTTGGGGGACCTGGACTTCGATCAGCTTTTCGAGGCCGACATGCTGGGCGATGACCTGGAGGCGTGGCTGGACGAGAGCGTGATGATGAAGCGCGGCTTCCGCCAGGTGGCGGTGCTTTCGGGCCTGATCGAGAAGCGCTTCCCCGGCCAGGAGAAGTCCGGCCGCCAGGTGACCTTCTCCACCGACCTGATCTACGACGTGCTGCGCAAGCACCAGCCCGACCACCTGTTGCTCCGGTGCGCGCGGGCGGATGCAGCGTCGGGACAGCTGGACGTGGCGCGGCTGGGGCGCTTGTTGGCGCGCATCCGGGGCAAGATCACCCCTGTGGCCCTGGCCAAGGTCTCGCCCTTCGCCGTGCCGGTGATGCTGGAAATCGGCAGAGAGCCCGTGTTCGGCGCCTCGATGGAGGACATACTGGAAGAGAACGCCCAGGAGCTGATCGCCGAAGCCATGGAAGACGTCGCATGAGCGCCCTTGCTGAAGCCCTGCCGCCGGGGCCGCTCTTCGCGCGCGCGGCGTGCGGCGGGCTGGCCATGCGCCTGAACGGGACGCGCGCGGTGCTGCGCGCCTCGGCGGCGATGTGGCTGCCCGTGTCGAAGACCCTGTGCGCCGGAGACCTGCACTTCGAGAAGGGCAGCTCCTACGCCGCCCGCGGCCAGATGCTGCCGCCCTACGACACCCACGAAACCCTCAGCCGGCTCGAAGCCGAGGCCGAGGCGCTGGATCCGAAGACGATCGTGCTGTTGGGCGACAGCTTCCACGACGGCGGCGGCGAGGCGCGCATGGACCCCGAGGCGGCCGCGCGCATCGTGCGCCTGGCCTATGGGCGGTCGCTCGTCTGGATCGTCGGCAACCACGATGAGGAGGGCCCGCGCTTCCTGCCCGGAGACGTGGTCGATCAGGTTTCGGTCGAGACCCTGACCCTCACCCACGAGCCCCTGCCCGGCCACAAGCCCGGCGAGGTCGCCGGCCACCTGCACCCCTGCGCGCGGGTCTCAGCCTTTGGGCGAGCGGTGCGCTCACGCTGTTTCGCCACCGACGGGGAGCGCATGGTGCTGCCGGCGTTCGGCGCTTTCACCGGCGGCCTGAGCCTTCGGGACAAGGCGTTCGGGGGGCTGTTCACGCGTCCGCCCACGGCCGGTGTGATCGGCAAGAACCGCGTGCACTGCGTCGACTGGGAGCAACTGATCTAATCCCCCTCCACTGGAGGGGGTGGATCGCGCCATCGGCGCGAGACGGGGGTGGGGCCGCGCGAGCCGCGTCGGGCCAATCCCGTTCTGCACCGATCGGGAACCGACCGCGCTGCCGCGCGGCCACCTCCGTCTCGCCGCTTCGCGCCGAGCCACCTCCTCCATCGGAGGAGGATCAGGCCTGCAGCGCCGTTCCCATCGCCACGCCCAGCGCCAGCACGGCCCCGACCGTAATCGCCGTGCGCAGGGGCGCCCACCAGGGCGGCAGGTTCTTGGACGCCAGGTCCCACAGCCACTGCAGCAGGAAGAGCGCGATGAAGCCGCCGAGTTGCCACTGGGTCTGCTGGATCGGCGCAACCAGCATCAGCCAGCCTGCCAGCGGCGCCAGCGACGCGCCGGCCATGATCGACAGCCGGGGATGATCCCGCGACGCCTCGAACCCCCAGCGCGCGGCGCCGGCGAAGGTCAGGGAGACGGCGGAATAGGTCAGCAGGGTGAGCAGGGCCACCCCGGCCTGGTCGGGCTTGCCCCAGGCGAACAGGCCCGCCGCGCCGAACAGCGGCAGCAGGCCGAGGATGCCGGGCAGTCCGGCGGCCAGCGGAATATAGGCCTTCCTGGTCATCAGCTTCTCCTGAACAGGACCGAGGCGATCCAACCTGAAAGCAACGCAATCCCTACGCAGAGCATGCCGTAGAGCCACGGCGCCACATGGGCGAAATCATAAACCCGACGCTCGATCCCGACCTTGGCCACGGTCAGGGGGCGGACCCGCACGGACACGGGCTTGCCGTCCTGGAACAGCCAGACCTCGGTTTCGTAGCGCCCGACCGGCGCCTCGGTGGGTAAGTCGACGTCGGCGCGGAAAAGGTTACGGTCGACGTAGCGCACGCCCCTGGGATCGACCGTGTAGAGGTGACCGTTCTCCATCAGCCGGATGACGGCGCGGCGCCAGTCGAGGTAGTCGGCGCCGAGGCGGCTCACGACCACGTCCTTGATGCCGTAGCTGGTGACGGTGTGGCTCTCTTCCGGGGCCTCGATGCGCAGGTGATCGACTCCGATGCCGGCGCGGCGCAGCACGCCGAAGCCGGCGATGTCGCTGAGCGGCCGCGACGAGGCCGCCATGTAGAAGCCGGGCGCGCCTTCGAACACCACCGGCCGCGAGTTCAGCCAGACCCCCGCGACGTTGAGCTTGCGCACCAGCCGGATCGGCCGCTCGGGCCCGCGCACCACCACCACCACGTCGGTGGGCCGGGTGCTGGGATTGAACACCGCGCCGTAGAGCACGATCTGGGCGCCGTGGTAGCCGGAGGTGACCTCCACGCGGGTCTCGGTCAGGGCGGCGGAGACCACGGCGTTGTCCGCCGGGCGGGCGACGGCGGGCGGTGGTTGCGGCGGGGGTGCGGCGGGATGGATCACTTGGCCATCCCCGCGGCGAAGGCGAAGGGATCGGCCGGCGGCACGAACAGGCCAAGGCCCATCTGCAACCCGACCAGCAGCACGATCAGCGCCAGCACGGCGCGCAAGCTGTCGGGGCGGAACTTGTTGGACGCGCGCGCGCCCAGCTGCGCCCCCAGCACGCCGCCAAACAGCAGCAGGGACGAGAGCAGGATGTCGACGGTCTGGTTGCGCCCGGCCTGCAGCACGGTGGTGACCGCGGTGGTCACGATGATCTGGAACAGCGAGGTGCCCACGACCACGCTGGCGCGCATGCGCAGGATGTAGACCATGGCCGGCACTAGGATGAAGCCGCCGCCCACCCCCATGATCGCCGACAGCACCCCCACGCCGACGCCCAGGCCCAGCGGCGGCAGCACCGAGATGTAGAGCCTCGACCTCGGAAAGCGCATGCGGAAGGGCAGGCCGTAGAGCCACTTGGGGTGACGCACCTTGGTGCGCTTGGGCCCCTCGCCGCGCCTGCGGCGCAGCACCGCCTGCAGGCTCTCGACCAGCATCAGCGAGCCGATCACCCCTAGGAACAGCAGGTAGGAGAGCGACACCACCAGGTCGGCCTGGCCCAGCAGACGCAGGATGCGGAAGATCTCGACGCCGACGAAGGCGCCCACCACCCCGCCCACGGCCATCACCCCGCCCATGCGCCAGTCGACGGCCTTCATGCGGCTGTAGGTGACGACGGAGGAGGCGGACGAGGCCACGACGTGGTTGGCCTGGCTGGCCACCGCCACCGTCGGGGGCACGCCCATGAACACCAGAACCGGCGCCATCAGGAAGCCGCCGCCGATGCCGAACACGCCCGAGATGAAGCCCACGAGGGCGCCCAGCGCGATCAACAGCGGCGCGTTCACCGAGACTTCGGCGATGGGCAGGTAGAGGTCCAAACTTCAGGTCCCGGTAGGCGGGCGGCGCGATGGGCGCATTGACGCCCGTCTTTGCAAGACAGGCGCCTGTCTTGTCACTCCCCCGCGAGCGCGGTCGGCGCGGCGGCGGCTGCCGGAGCAGCGGTGTCGGACTGTGCCGAAACGGCCTGCGCCGCCTGGAAGCGCACGGCGGCGCGTTCGGCGGCCTGGCGCTGGGCGGGGGTCAGGCGCGGCTTCAGCTGGTCGATGGCGTCGACCGACTCCTCGTCGCCGGTGGCCGCGGCGATGGCGTACCACTTGTAGGCCTCGACCAGGTTGGCCGGCGCGCCCTGGCCCAGCTCATAAATGCGGCCCAGGTTGTACTGGCTCTCGACGATGCCGGCTTCAGCCGCCTTGCGGATCCAGTGCACGGCCTTGACCGGGTCCGGCGTCCCATCGACGCCGTTCCAGTAGTAGAGGCCCAGGTTGTTCATGGCCGGCGGATAGCCGCCCAGCGCCGACCGCTCGATCCATCGGCGCGCCTCGGTGTCGTTCTTGGCCACGCCGTGCTCGCCGGTCTCGTACAGCTTGGCGAGGCGGAACTGGGCGATGGGCGAGCCGAGGTTGGCGGCCGAGGTCAGGGCGGTGACGGCGTCGGCGGCGTTGTCGTCCAGCTTCTTCGCGGCGGCCTGGTAGGCGTCCTCGGCGCGCTGGCCGCCCGGCGGTCCCACGGTCGGATCGGCGCTGACGGCGACGGCGGCCAGCGGGGTGGCCGGCTCGGCCGGGGTCGCGCCTTCGCCGCGGTGATAGCCGCCGTCCGGCTCGGCCAGGAACACCCAGTAGCCGGCGGCCAGCGTGGTGACGGTGGCGGCGACGGCGGAGGCCAGAAGCGCCTTCTTCACCGTCGAGGTGTCGCGCTTCTTTTCCTTGTCGAGGCGCTCCTGCAGCCGCTGCTTGGAGCCCAGCTTCAGCCCGGCAAGGGCGAAGCCGCCGGCGGGCTTGGGCTCGTTGGGCTGGCCGCGCGCGCCCAGGCGGGCGGCGGCGCGGGCCGCGTCGATGGCTTCCTTGGTCGAGACCGCCGGGCGCGCGGCCTGGGCGGCGTAGTTGCCCTGCGGCATGAACTCGGTGTCGCCCGAGAAGTCGTCGAAGCCGGCGGCCACGGGCGCGGGCGGCTCGCTGAAGGGTTCGGCAAAGGCCTGGGGCTGATAGGCTTGGGGATCATAGCCGGGCGCTTCGTAGGCCGGAGTCTCGTAGGGGGGCGCCTCGAAGGCGGGATAGCCCGGATCGGCGGCGCCGAAGGGCTGTTCGAAGGCCGGGGCATCGTAGCCCGGCGCGTCAAAGGCGGGCGTGGGGTGGCCGTTGTCGGTGTAGCTCTGCTCGCCGAAGGCCTGCTGCCCCACGAAGGCGCCGCCGCCGACCGCCCCGGGGAAGGCGGGCTCGGGGAAGGCGGGTTCGGGATCGGCCTGCGCGGTGTAGGCGACAGGTTCGGGCGCGGCGGTCGGCGCGGGCGCGGGGACCGGCTCGGGCGCGTCGCTGCGGCCGCCGGCGATGCGGTCGAGGGTGGCCCGGGCTTCGTCGAGCAGGCGCACGGTGCGCTCTTCCGACAGGCGGATGCGTTCGGACAGTTCGGTGGAGGCGCGGTCGTAGCGGGCTTCCATCTTGTCGGCCATGCGGCCGACCCGCTCTCCGACATCTTCGGCGGTCAGGGCGGCGCGGCGTTCGGACTGGATGATGCGCTCGCCCAGCTTTTCGGAAATGCGCGTGATTTCGCCGCCGAGGCGCTCCAGCACCTGGGCGTTGGTGGCGTCAGCGTTGCGCAAGCGGGTCTCCATCGCCTCGGCGAAGCGGGCCATGTCGCCGCCGACCTTCTGGACGACGGCTTCGCTGGACTTCTCGACGCCGCTCATGCGGCCGTCGAGGTTGCCGGCAATGCGCAGGACTTCCTGTCCCAGCTTCTCGATGGCCTGGGCCGCGCGCGTCTCCGACGCCTGCACGTGCTTGCCGATTTCTTCCAGCGTGCGCTCGACCTTGTCGAAGCGCGCGCCCGAGACGGTATCGAAGCGCTGGATCAGCTCGATGCGCGCGTCGGCGACCTTCTGGCCCAACTCGTGGGCCAGCTTGTCCAGTCGCTCGGCGCCCTCCCGCGACTCGGCGCGGCTCTCGGCGCCGCGCATGCGCTCGTCCAGCTGGGCGAAGGAGGTTTCCAGGCCGCGCAGCGCCGTCGACGTGCCCTGCTCGGCGCGTTCCAGCCGCTCGGCCACCTTGGAGACCACCGCCTCCATCATCAGGCCCGGATCGGGGCGGGCCTCGGCGCGGTCCAGGCGGCGCTCGGCCGCGGACAGCCCACCCTGCACTTCGGAGAGCTGGGCGCGGGTACGGGTCTCGGTCTCGTAGATCTGGGTGGCGACCTTGCCGAGCGCGCCTTCCAGCGCGCGCAGCGCCTCCACCGACTTTGGTCCGGAGATCTCGCGCTCCATGCGGCGCAGGCGGTCGAGGTCCTCGCGGCGGTCCTCGGCGAAGTCCTCGAGCTTGCGGGCCTGGATGGCCTGTTCGCGCTCGCCGGCCTCGAGGCGGCCGAGCAGGCCGGCCACCGCCTGGTCGATGCCGGTGACGGCGAGCGTCGAGCGGCGCTCCGAGGTCTCGATGCGTTGGGAAAGCAGGTCCAGGGCGCGGGCCACGGAGGTCAGGTTGTCGGCCTCGCCCGCGCCGTTCTCGTTGTCGTCGTAGGCGTCGTCCAGCCGGCGCGAGCGGTCGCGGCGATCGGGGCCGCGGTAGTCGGCGGGCGGGCGGCGCAGCGGGATCGCCTCGTCCTCGCCGCCCTCGGTGATCATCTGGTTCAGCCACTCGCCGAGCGTCATGCCGGAGCGCCTGGCGAGATCCTTCGCGATCTCGCGCGCCTTGGGGTCGATCCCCTTGACGCTCCAGGGCGCACGCGCGCTCATTCGAATCCTCTCCCAGCCGACGCTGGATACGCTAAGCGACCATCTGTGGGGTGTAAACGCGTGGCGACCCCCAAGATGTTGGGGCGCGACGTCTTTCTGTGGAAAGATTCGGCGACCCTCAATCCAGTTCCACTTATCGTGGTTAATGGCGCGTTAAGGGTTGCGGCCGGGCCGACATCAAACCCTTGAAAAGGAACCGCGTCGCAACGCCGCGGTTATGCCTGCTCCCCCCACGCAGGAGCTTCCCATGTCCGACGACAAACCCACCCCCGCCGAGATCAAAGAGAAGCTCTGGAAGGCGCTGGAAGACACCCGCACCGGCATGCTGGGCCTGGTCGGCGGCGAGCCGCAGCACTTCCAGCCCATGACCGGCTTCGAAGAGCCCGAGGCCAACCGGCTGTGGTTCTTCACCCGCGACGACACCGACCTGGCGAAGGATGTCGCCGCCGGCAACACCGAGGCGATGTACACGATCGTCACCAAGGACACGAAAGTCTACGCCTGCCTGGGCGGCGAACTCAGCGTGCAGATGGACCGCGTCCGCATCGACAAGTACTGGAACCCCGTCGTGGCGGCCTGGTACCCGGGCGGCAAGGACGATCCGCACCTGACCCTGCTGTGCCTTGATCTCGACGACGCCCGGGTTTGGCTGAACGACAAGGGTCCGGTGAAGTTCATGATCGAGATCGCCAAGGCCAACCTGACCCACGAACTGCCCGACGCCGGCGACAAGGGCGACGTGACCTTCCAGTAAGGCCTGCCCAAGCCGGACCCATCGACCCACTTTAAAATGCAAAGTGGACGTGGTAGCCCTCTCGCGAGCAGATCGCGGGAGGGCTTTCACATGCGTCGCAGGGAATTCATCGCTGGCGCCGCCGGCTTGGCCGTCGCGGCCGCCGCGGGGCCGTCCTTCGCGGGCGAGCCGGTGGTCACCGAGGTCAGCGACAACGGCCTGGTCGGCAAGTTCTACGCCTGGCCGGCCGAGGTGCAGCGCAGGAAGCCGGCGGTGCTGATGCTGGGCGGGTCGGGCGGCGGCTACCCCTATGAGAACGCCGCCAAGGCGCTGGCCGGCGCGGGCCATCCGGTGCTGGCCCTGGCCTATTTCCGCGGCTTCATGGGCGGCGCCCTGACCGGCTTGCCGGCGCAATTGAAGGACATCCCGCTCGAATATTTCTTCAAGGCCATCGACTGGATGAAAACCCGGCCCGAGGTAAACCCGAAGAAGATCGTGCTGATGGGCGAGAGCCGCGGCGGCGAACTGGTCCTGCAGCTGGGATCGATGCGCAAGGACCTGGCCGGCGTCATCGCCTACGTGCCCAGCCACCTGCGCTGGGGCGCGGTCGGTCCCGAGGGCGGGGCCTGGACCCTGGGCGGCCAGCTGCTTCCCTATGCGCGTGACGACTACAAACCCGGCGAGCCGCTTGTGTCGGGTTTTATCCGCACCCTCGACGGGGACCCCGCCAAGCTGGCGCCCGCCGCCATCGCCGTGGAGAAGATCCGGGGACCGGTGCTGCTGTTCTCCACCCGCGCCGACCAGATCTGGCCCTCGACGCGCATGTGCCAGGCGGCGATGGCCCGCATGGCGGCGAAGGGCAAGCGCGGCGCGCGCGACCACATCGTCTACGAGGATTCCAGCCACCTGCTGATGGGGCCCGGGCCGGGGATCACCCACTTCGGCGAGGGCGCCTACCGGATGGAGTTCGGCGGCACGGAAGACGGAACCTTGAAGGCGCGCAATGACGCCTGGGCCAGGAGCCTGGCGTTCATGGGCCAGATCTAGCGCCGCTCACTTCGGCTTGACGGTCCCGGCCAGGCGTTCGGCCTCCAGCGACAGCACGGGCAGCGGATGGGCCCAGACGTGGATCTGCGTCGGCCAGGTCTTGCAGCCGGTTTCGTAGAGGTATTCGACGGGACGCTGGCCGAGTGCGCCGCTCGCCATCCGCACGCGGCGTTGGCGACGCGGATCGTCGACGAGCACGTCGCCGGGATTCGACGCGGCGAAATGCGCGTTATTGCCGACATAGATTCCCACATAGACGTCGTCGCCGCGCCGCAGCGCCCAGGTCACCGCGTCATCGGCCTGGCCCGCGACCTCGAGCGTGAAGCCTTCGGGCGTCTCGACGGTGAAGGGCTGGGCGCCGGCCTGGGGCGCGGCGCTGCACCAGGCCGGCTCGGCCCAGGCGGGGACGGCGGTCAGGCAGAAGGCCGCGGCGGCGTAAAGGACGGTGCGCATGGGGTCAAACCTAGCCACGCCGGCGGCGGCGCGCTAGCCGCCGAAGCACCAGTTCAGCACCGCCTTCTGGGCGTGGATGCGGTTCTCGGCCTCGTCCCAGACCAGGCTCTGCTCTCCGTCCAGGACCGCGTCCGAGACTTCCTCGCCGCGGTGGGCGGGCAGGCAATGCAGGAACACCGCGTCGGCTGACGCACGCTCCATCAGCGCCTCGTCGACGGTGAAGGGTTCGAAGGCCTCGATACGCGCCTCGTGGTCGGAGTCGCCCATGGAAACCCAGGTGTCGGTGACCACCACGTCGGCGCCGGAAGCGGCCATCTTGGCGTCGTCCAGCAGCAGCACGTCGCCGCCCTCCTGCTGGGCGCGGGCCAGGTCCATCAGGTCAGGATGGTACTGCGGCGGACAGGCGATGCGCAGGCGGTAGCCCAGCCTGGGCGCGGCGTGGATGAAGCTGGCGCAGACGTTATTGCCGTCGCCGATCCAGGCGATGGTCTGGCCGCGCACGTCGCCGCGGTTTTCCTCGATGGTCTGCAGGTCGGCCAGGATCTGGCAGGGGTGCGACTTGTCGGTCAGGCCGTTGATCACCGGGATCTCCGACACCCGCGCGAAACGCTCGACGTCCTCGTGGCTGTGGGCGCGGATCATCACCGCGTCGACCATGCGCGCCAGCACCCGGGCGGTGTCCTCCACCGGCTCGCCGCGGCCCAGCTGCATGTCGGCGGCGTTGGCGATGATGGCGCGGCCGCCCAGCTGATGGATCGCCGCGTCGAAGGAGAAGCGCGTGCGCGTGGAGTTCTTCTCGAACACCATGGCCAGCACCCGGTCCTTCAACGGCGCGTCGGCGTCGACGCGGCCCTTGGGCCAGCCCTTGCGCGCGGCCTTGCGGGCCTTGGCGTCATCGAGGATCGAACGCAGCTCCTCGCCGGTCAGTTTCCACAGGTCGAGGAAATGGCGCGTCACGCCGCCGCCTTCTGCCGCGCGGTCTCGCACGCTTCCTCGAACTTCTGGATGGCCTCGCGGGCCTCGTCGATGGTCAGGTTCAGCGGCGGCAGCAGGCGCACCAGGTTGTCGCCGCCGCCGGCGACCAGCAGGTTGTGCTCGCGCGCGATGGCCATGAACTCGCGGTTGTTGGGGATCAGTTTCACGCCCACCAGCAGGCCCTTGCCGCGGATCTCGGCGATGACCTCGGGGAAGCGGTCCTTCAGGCCCGTCAGCTGCTGGTTCAGGTAGCCGGCGATCTCGTTGACGTTGTCCAGGATCTTGGCCGAGCTGATCTCGTCGAAGGCGGCGATGCCGACGGCCATGGCCAGCGGGTTGCCGCCGAAGGTCGAGCCGTGCGCGCCCACGATCATGCCCTTGGCCGCCTCGGTCGTGGCCAGGCAGGCGCCGATGGGGAAGCCGCCTCCGAGCGCCTTGGCGATGGCCATGATGTCCGGCGTCACGCCCGACCACTCGTGGGCCCACAGCTTGCCGGTGCGGCCCATGCCCGACTGCACCTCATCATAGATCAGCAGCGCGCCGTGCTGGTCGCACAGCTCGCGCATCTTGCGCAGGTCGGCGTCGGAAACGGCGCGCGCGCCGCCCTCGCCCTGGACCGGCTCGATGATGATGCCGGCCGTGGTCGGGCCCATCATCGAGGCGAGCATCTCCATGTCGCCGAACTTGCACTGCAGGTAGCCCGGCAGCTTGGGCCCGAAGCCGTCGGTGTAGCTGGGATTGCCCGCAGCGTTCACCGCCGCGTAGGTGCGGCCGTGGAAGGAGCCGTCGAAACCGATGATGTCGATCTTGTCCATGTCGCCATTGGCGGAATGGAACTTGCGGCAGGTCTTCAGCGCGCACTCGACGGCCTCGGTGCCGGAGTTGGTGAAGAACACCACGTCGGCGAAGGACTTGGACACCAGCCGGTCGGACAGCTCATCCTGGCCGGGGATCTGGTAGATGTTGGAGATGTGCCAGAGCTTGTTGGCCTGGTCGGTCAGGGCCTTGACCAGGATCGGGTTGCAGTGGCCGAGCGCATCGGTGGCGATGCCGCCCACGCAGTCGAGGTAGACCTCGCCGTTGGTCCCATAGAGCCGGGCGCCCTCGCCGCGTTCAAACGCCAGCGGCGCGCGGTTGTAGACTCCCATGAGATGACCCGGCACGGCGAACCTCCAAAATGACAAAGGCCCCCGGGAGAGGGGGCTGCAGGTGAGTGGATAACGCGGTTTTGAGCCCGGCTTGGGGGCAAGTCAACTCAGGGGGCGGGATAGGGCTGGAGCGTTGCGGTTGCGCGACAATCTCCCCCACGAGGCCGCCGCTGTTCCGGCTCCTGAACGGCCCGCGGGCCCCCTTCCCCCTTGGAGGGGGGAAGGGCCGGGGATGGGGGTGGCGCGTGTCCCGAGGGAGGCGCCACGCCCATGGCAGGGCGCCACCCCCTCCCCCAGCCCCTCCCCCCTCCAGGGAGAGGGGAGCCAGTGGGCGCCTCGGATCTGTCGTGGGTCGCTACCGGGTCTGCGGCAGCGGGTAGGCGTCATCCAGTTCGCGGATCACCTCGAAGGCCATTTCGAAGGCGCGGTTGACCGCCGCCGGCTCGACCGCGGTCATGTTGTCGTCGGCGGTGTGGATCAGGGTGAAGACGCGCGGGATGACGCCGGCCGGCAGGGCGGCGCGGCCCTTGTGCATCAGCGTCCAGAGCTGGCGCGCGTCCGCGGCCGGCTGCATGCCGATGCTGACCACGGGGATGTTGGCCGCGGCGAAGGACTGGTCGTCCGAGGGCGGGAACTTTTCGAAGCCCACGCAGTCCAGCGCCTTGCGCGCGCAGACGCCCTGCACCGCGCCGCGCACCACGCCCTGCGCATCCGAGGTCATGCCGCCGTAGATGACGCTGTCGCCATAGGCGTCGACGTCGAAGATCACCGCCGCGTCGATGCGCGAGCGGTCTGCCGCCGCCAGCCAGGCCTTCGAGCCCAGCAGGCCCAGCTCTTCCTGGTCGAAGAAGACCACCACGATGCGGTGCCTGGGCGCATAGCCCTGCAGCGACTCGATGGCGTTGATGAGCGCCACCACCGAGGCGCCGTTGTCGACCACGCCGTCGACGGTCTTGCCGTCGTCCAGCACCACCGCGTCATAGTGGGCGCCCAGCACCAGGTCGCGCGGCCCGTCGCCGATGGTCACCACCACATTGCGCCCGCCCACGCCGTGGGAATCCGGCGAGCCGGGAAAATCGGTCACGGTGTAGGCGATCTGGCGTTCTTCCAGCATGGCGGTCAGGGCTGAAAGGCGGTGCGCGTTGTCGGGCTGGACCATGCGCTCGACCATGGGCGTGACCCAGCCGCTGTCGCCGGACGTGGTCTGGGCGGCGGCGGGGGCGGCGAGGAGCGCGAGCGCGGCGAGGACGGCGAGGGGCTTGATCATGCGGTGACGCTAGACCGGCACGTCATGACCGCCAAGTCTCCCTTATCCTTGTCATCCCGGACGGCGCGCAGCGACGATCCGGGACCTCATGAGCGGTCGGAAAGGGGGCGGTCCGCTTGAAGGTCGCGGGGGGTCCCGGATAGCCGCTTCGCGACTTCCGGGATGACAATCAATGGGCGGGGTTCAGTCCGCGGAGACGCCCCAGACCAGGTCCTCGTCCTCGCTGATATCGGAGACCACGAATAGGTCGCCGCCGCGATTGACGATGGCGATGCGGTGCTCGCCGAAGCTCAGGCCAAGGCCCGCCACGACATCGAGGGCCGTATCGCGGATGTCGCACACGCCGGTCAGGCGCTGCCCAAGCGCCGCCGCCCAGAGCGGATCGCTGGACAGGTCGTCGATCTCGTTGGAGCCGTTTTCGCCAAGGTCCTCGGTAGCCAGCGGCCGGTCGGACAGGGCGAGGGTTTCGCCGTCGTCGGCTCCCTCGATGGTCACGCCGGCGCCGCTGTCGAAGGCGAGGGCCAGCGCGATCGGCGTCTCGTCGAAGACCTTGCCGCGGAAGTGGTAGACCTCGCCCGTCACCGATTTGAGCACGGCGCCGATGACGCCATCCGCCAGGCCGCTCATGTCTTCAGCCGCCAGCCGGTCGTGAACAGGCGCAGGCTGACGAGCGCCAGCACTGCCGTCAGTCCCAGCGTCATCCCCACCCCGATCCAGACATTCCCCTCGGAATGGCCGATGAAGCCGTAGCGGAAGCCGTCGATCAGATAGAAGAACGGGTTGAAGTGACTGGCCGACTGGAAGGGCTCAGGCAGACGGGTGATCTCGTAGAAGGTGCCCGACAGGAAGGTCATCGGCATGATGATGAAGTTCTGCACCGCCGCCAGGTGGTCGAACTTCTCGCTCCACAGCCCGGCGATGATCCCCACCAGCCCCATCAGCAGCGAGGCGAAGGCGCCGAAGAAGACGATGGCCCAGATCTGGGCGAAACCGATGTGGGTGAAGAAGGCCACGCAGACCGCCGTCACCGCGCCCACCACGATGCCCCGCGTCGCGGCGCCCAGGCCGAAACCGACGAGCAGCTCCAGAGGCGACAGCGGCGGCATCAGGAAGTCCGACGACGTGCCCATGATCTTGGACTGGATCAGCGACGAGGAGGTGTTGGCGAAGGCGTTGTTGAGGATGGCCATCATGATCAGGCCCGGCGCGACAAATTCCCCGAAGCCGACGCCCAGGTAGGACGACCGCCCGCCCTTCATCGCGACCACGAAGATCATCATGTAGAGCAGCGTCGTCACCACCGGGGCGGCGACGGTCTGCATGCCCACCTTCCAGAAGCGCCTGACCTCGCGCAGGTAAAGGGTCTTGAGCCCCTGCCAGTTGACGCCCTGGTAGGCGCGCGGCGCGGGCGGAATGACCTCGGAAGCGGTGAATTGCGGGCTGGCGTTCATGGGCCTGAAATGCTCCCGCCGGGTGCGGATCGCAAGCCTTCTCCCTCCCCTTCATGGGGAGGGACAGGCCGCGGAGGCGGCCAGGGTGGGGCCAGTGCGAAGCCGTTCCCCACCCTTCGCTTCGCGCCACCCCTCCCCAAGGTGGGGAGGGAGATAACGCCGGTACCAGATGTAGTTCCTGTGGACAGCCCCCCTCCCACATGTTGCGTCCGTTAATCGTTCGTTTACGATATATTGAGGCGAGCGAGAAAAACTCGACGCCGCTGGTACTAGATGTTGTGGCCGGCTTCACCGCTGGCCTTGCTGGGGCGGGAGACGTGACATGGGTTGGACCGAAGACCGCGTGGCGGTGCTGAAGAAACTCTGGCTCGAGGGCCTCTCGGCCAGCCAGATCGCCAAACAACTGGGCGGGGTGACCCGCAACGCCGTGATCGGCAAGGTGCACCGGCTGGGCCTGTCGGGCCGCGCCACGCCCTCGCAACCCTCGCGCCCGGTGTTCCGCCCGACGCGTCCGCGTCCGGCCCCGCCGGCTCCGCAGCAGCGCCGCCAGGAACTGGCCCCGCGCCCGCCGCAGCCGCAACCGGCCCCCTACGTCGACCTGCCCGGCACCGCCACGGTGCTGACGCTGGGCGCGCACATGTGCAAGTGGCCGATCGGCGACCCCTCGACCGACGACTTCAGCTTCTGCGGCCGCCGCGCCGGCAACGAAGGCCCCTACTGCGTCGAGCACGCCCGGGTGGCCTACCAGCCGGTGCAGCGCAAGAAGGGCGGCCCCAACGAACTGGCCCGCTCGCTGCGCCGCTACATCTGACCTGACGCGCACAGCCTGAATACGGAGACGGCCGGAGCTCACGCTCCGGCCGTTTTGCTTTGCGACCTTGGAGACCGCGTCAGCCGCGATGATACCAGCCGCCGGGCGGGGGCGCGGGCGGCGCCGGAGGGGCGGGAGGAGCCGGCGGCGCCGGGGGCGCGGCCATGGGAGCCGGAGGCGCGGGCGGTGCGGGCGGCGCGGGCGGGGGCGGCGGCGGGGGCGGAGCGCCGCAGTCGCCTTCGCAGTAATAGTGGACTCCGCCGCGCGGCGCCCTGGGGGGCTTGGGCGGCACGGGCGGGCGCGGCGGAACCGGCAGGGCGCCCGAGATGGGTTGCATGCGGATGAGCGGAACCCGCACGGGGATCGCCATGCGCGCCCCGGGCGCCAGGCGGGCCAGCGGACGAACCCGGGCCATCCCCGCTACCGGCGGAACCGACAAGACCGGCGGCACGGGACGGACCGCGACGACCGGGCGCGGAATGGGGACCAGCCGCCCGTCGCGCGTGCGGACGAGCACCCGCGTGTCGGCGCCGTAGGCCTCGCGATAGGCGATGACTTCCGGGGCCGGCTCCGTGACGTCCACTTCGTCGACGGAGTCGGCGATGGCGGCGGCGCTGTCGCGCACCGCGGTGGCGGAATCCGCAACGGCGGCGGCGTTGTCGGCGGCGACGACGGCGGCGTCGCGCGCGGCGGTGGCGGCGTCCTGGGCGGCGGTGGCGGCTTCGGCGCGGGCCTCGGCGATCGCGGCCAGGCTTTCGGCGTCGGCCGAGGCGGTGGCCGCCGCCGTGGCCTCGGCATCAGCCTGGGCGACGGCCGCCTCGGCCTGGGCCGCCGCGGCGGCCTGTCCGGCGGGGGCGCCGCTGAGCGCCAGGCCCGGCGCGGCGAGCGCGGCGGCGCCGATGAGCACGGCGGCCAGCGCGTGCTGGCTGAGGGGGCGAGTCTGGGGCTTCATGGCAGGCTCCTGGAGCAGTTTGCGGACCCGTTGGACGACGGGCGAAGGACGGCGGGCCATGGCGGCGGCGCCGGACGGGATGGCTCCCCCGAGCCCTCGTTCGAGACAGGCGGCGAGACATTCGGCCAGGGGCTGGCCGCCGCCGGACTGGTGCGCGGCCCAGGCGTCGCAGGCCTCTTCGGCCAGGTCGTCGAGACGGCGCATGACGACCAGGCCGTGCGGCGCCAGCGCCAGGGCGCAGACCGTGCCCAGCAGGGTGCGGACCTGCGGGTCGCGGCGCTTCAGGTGCCAGACCTCGTGGGCCAGCAGGGCCGAGCGTTGGGCGGTCGAGAGCGCGTCATGGGTCCAGGTGGGCAGCACCACGGCGTCCGGCGCGATGGCGATGGGACCGCCGAGCGCGGGATCTTCCAGCAGGGCCAGCGGCCCGACCCCGGCGCGCTCGCCCAGCGCACGCACGGCTTCCATCGCGGGGCCTTCGGCCACGGGTTCAAGTCGGCGGCGGTAGAGCGCAAGGCGCAGTTGCTGCACCCCGACGCGCAGGGCCAACAGGCCCGCCAGCGCCAACCAGGCCCAGCCCAGGGCCGGGGCGGCCCGGCTGAGCAGCAGTTGCGACAGCATCGGCGCGGCGACGGGCGTCGCGGCGGCCTGCGCCGGCTCACCGGCGGCGGTGCGGGCGGCGGCTTCCTGCGCCGGCCGGACCTGGGCCTGGGCGGCGGGGACCGGATCGGGCGCCGGCAAGGTCAGATGCAGCGGCGAGCCGTGCAGCACGAAGACCTGCAGGGCGGCGCTGAACAGGGGCGCGACGACCACCGCGCGCCAGGCGGTCTGGGCCAGGGCCGGGCTCTTCAGCAGGCCGAGCGCTCCGGCGATCCAGACCAGGGCGAACAGGCTCAGCCCGTGCAGCCAGGCGGTGGCGCCCCACAGGAACAGTTGCTGGCCGAAATCGCTGAGGACGCCGCTCATGTCCGGTCCGCCTTGCGCTGGGCCAGCAGCTCGCGCACGGCCGCCAGGTCGTCGGCGGCGATCTCGTCCTCGCGCACCAGGTGGGCGACCAGGGCCTGGGCGTCGCCGCCGAACAGGGTCCCGAGCAGATCGGAGACCATCGAGCGGCGCACGGCCGCCTCGTCGACGGCGGCGCGATAGACCAGCTGGCGGCCATCGCGCTCGACGGCGACCACGCCGCGCTTCTCCAGCCGGGTGAGCAGGGTCGAGACGGTGGTGTGGGCCAGGCCGCGCTCGGGCTTCAGGGCCTCGGTGACCTGGGTGGTTGTGCAGGCCCCGCGGCTCCACAGCACGCGCATGAGGTCCAGTTGCAGGTCGCTGAGGCTGGTTGCCTCAGGCGTTGCCGACGACGGCGGGGTGCGGGCCATGGCTGTCCTCTACACTTGTAGAACTACATCTGTAGAGGCACCCTCCCACGCCGTCAATCCGCCGTCGCGTTAAACCTTGTTCATGGGGAAAGTTTCGTCCCCCCCGGCCTTGCCCCGAGGGCTAGCCCCGGACCGCAACCTCTGGCATCCAAGACCCATGATACCCGAAGGCGCCCCGTTCTATTCCGCCGAGACCAACGGGCTGGTCGTGCGCGTGGTGGTCTCCTACGTGCCGCAGCAGTCCGACCCGCCCTCGCGCTTCGTCTGGGCCTACATGGTCGAGCTGGAGAACACCTCCTCGAGCACCCTGCAGCTGGTCTCGCGCCGCTGGATCATCACCGACGCTCATGGCCGGGTGGAGGAGGTCGAGGGGCCCGGGGTGGTGGGCGAACAGCCGGTGCTCGCGCCCGGCGAGACCTATCAGTACACCTCCGGCTGCCCGCTGCCGACGCCGTCGGGCTCCATGGTCGGGACCTACCGCATGGCGGTGGAAGGCGGCGAGGCCTTCGAGGCCGCCATCCCGCCCTTCTCCCTGGACCTGCCCGGCTCGCGCAAGACGCTGAACTGAACCGGGACCCTTCTCCCCTTGAGGGAGAAGGTGGTTGCGAGAGCGACCGGATGAGGGGTGCATGCACCGCCCTTTCCGGAAAAGGCCCGCCGACACCCCTCACCCGAGCCGGCAAGCCGGCCCACCCTCTCCCTCAAGGGGAGAGGGGTCAGGTTGCACTTGCCCCCCGCCTCGCACCCCGGCAAAGGTGCGCGTCCCATGACAGACACCGCGCCGAAAACCGGCATCCTGCCCTGCCAGGAACTCGAAGCCCTCATCGCCGCCGGCGCCATCACCTCGGCCACGCCCTGGGCGCCCGACCAGGTGCAGCCCGCCAGCCTCGACCTGCGCCTGGGGGAAAGCTGCTGGCGGGTGCGCGCCTCCTTCCTGCCCGGCAAGCGCAAGGTCATGGACCGCCTGCCCGACGTGGCCATGCACCGGCTCGATCTGACCGACGGCCAGGTGCTGGAGAAGGGCTGCGTCTACATCGCCGAACTGCAGGAACGGCTGAAGCTGCCTCCCGGCGTCAGCGCGCGCGGCAACCCCAAGAGCTCGACCGGCCGCGTCGATGTCTTCGTGCGCATCCTCACCGACCACGGCCAGTCGTTCGAGGACGTGGCCGAGGGCTATGAAGGCCCGCTCTACATGGAGATCGCGCCGCAGACCTTCTCGGTGCTGGTGCGGCCCGGCACCCGCCTGAACCAGCTGCGGCTGAAGGCCGGCAATCCGGCCAAGCTGTCGACGTCGGACGTCGCCGTCGACCTGACCGGCGACCTTGCCGGCTTCCGCGCGCGCCGGCACGCGCCCGTCGTCGATCTCGACCACGTCGACGGCCACGATCCGCGCGAGTTCTGGCAGCCCATGGAACAGCACAAGGGCGAGCTGCTGCTCGATCCGGGCGAGTTCTATATCCTGGCCTCGAAGGGCGACGTGGAGATCCCCGTCGACCAGGCCGCCGAGATGCTGCCCATCGACCCGTCGGTGGGCGAGTTCCGCGTCCACTACGCCGGCTTCTTCGACCCGGGCTTCGGCACCGAGGAGGCCCGCTCGAAGGGCTCCAAGGGCGTGCTGGAGGTGCGCGGCCACGAGACGCCCTTCCTGCTCGAGGACGGCCAGACGGTGGCGCGGCTGGTGTTCGAGCCCATGACCGCGCGGCCCGCGCGCCTCTACGGCGAGAACGGTTCGCACTACCAGGGCCAGGGCCTGAAGCTGAGCAAGCACTTCAAGGCGTGGTGAGCTAATCCCCCTCCGTCGGAGGGGGTGGACCGCGCCCCTCTGGGGTGCGGGACGGGGGTGGCCCGGCGCCGGCCGGGTCGGAACAATCCCTTTCTGCCGTCGCCGAACCGACCGCGCGCCGCGCGGCCACCTCCGTCTCGGCGCGGTGCGCCGATCCACCTCCTCCACAGGAGGAGGATTTAGGCGCTACAGTCTTCCGAGTGAGGGGACGTCTCATGCGTAATCTGTTGACCGCCGCCTGCGCCGCCGCGCTTCTCCTCGCCGCCGGGTCCGCCCAGGCCGCGCCCGCCATCTGGGCGGTGAAGGACGCGGACTCCACCATCTACCTGTTCGGCACCGTGCACGTGACCAGCGCCGACACTCAGTGGCGCACGCCCCTGTACGACCGCGTCTACGCCGAGGCCGGCGAGGTGTGGCTGGAGGCCGACGTGTTCACCGGGGTCGACCAGGCCCGCGCCGAGATGGCCGCCCAAGGAATGGACGCCGAGGGCCGGCTGCAGGCGCGCATCGGGCGGCGCGACTTCGCCAGGCTGGTCAAGACGCTCAAGCCGACGGGCCTCGACGCCAAGCTGGCCGCCCACCTGGAACCCTGGTTCGCCGCCATCATGGTGCTGGGCGCCAACCTGTCGGGCGCGGGCCTGCAGACCGAGACCGGGGCGGAGACCACGGTCAACGCCGCGGCCGGGGCAGACCACAAGCCGATCCGCTATTTCGAGACCGTGCGCGATCAGGTGCAGGCGCTGGCCACCTTGAGCGAGGCCAGCCAGGTCATGTTCCTGCGCGAGATCCTCAAGGGCGGCAAGGAGACCCCGGCCGCCGTCAACGACATGGCCGCCGCCTGGGCCGCCGGCGACGAGGACGCCCTGGCCGAACAGGTCGTGGCCGAGATGAAGAAGCGCCAGCCGGAGATGTACGCGGCGCTGTTCCGCACCCGCAACCTGGCCTGGGCCGAGAAGCTCGACGCCGAGATGCACGGATCGGGCGTCGACCTGGTCACCGTTGGCGCCGGCCACCTGCTGGGCGAAGACGGCCTGCCGGCGCTGATGCGGGCCAAGGGCTACACGGTGGAGCGGGTGCAGTAGGCAGACCCTTCTCATGCAATGAGAAGGAGGGAACCCACGCACCGGAGCGCAGCGAAGGTTCTTGCGTGGGGGTAGAGCCAGCCGCTCGCACCGCGCTTCTTCCTGCCTGCTCTACCCCCACGCAAGGACCTGCGGCGCTGGAGGCGCCTCCGGTGCGTGGGTTCCCTCCTTCTCGCAGGCGAGAAGGGTAGCGCGCCTTACATTCTGACCAGCTTCCCAATCTTTTTGTATGGGACGCTTGACACTTCACCTGGCCGGACGTAAAGGTAGCTTGTCACAACGACAAGGACGCCTTCCAATGACTTCGGATTTCTCCCGCCCCGCCGCCAAACGCTACACCCTGCGCCTGGCGGTCATCATGGGCTTCTACGTGGTCGCCCTCTTCGGCGCCGTGTGGATGTTCAACAACGCACCCCCCGAGGGCGTCCTGCGCTACCTCGTCGCCGCCGCGCCGTCGCTGCCCATCCTGGGCGTGATCTGGGCGGTCGGAATGTACTTCAAGGAAGAGGACGACGAGTACCTGCGCATGCGGCTGGCCGTGACCAGCCTGTGGGCCACCGGCCTGACCCTCGCCGCCGCCTCGGTCTGGGGCTTCCTCGAGAACTTCGAGGTGGTCCAGCACATCCCGCTCTACTTCGCCTTCGTCTTCTACTGGGGCGCCTTCGGCCTGGTGCAGATCACCCGCGGCCTGTTCGGCGGGAGGGACAAGTGAAGAACCGCCTCAAGGTGCTGCGCGCCGAGCGCGACTGGAGCCAGGCGGACCTGGCCGACCGGCTGGGCGTCTCGCGCCAGAGCATCAACGCCATCGAGACCGGCAAGTACGACCCGTCCCTGCCGCTCGCCTTCAAGATCGCCCGCATCTTCGAGGCGCCCATCGAAGCCATCTTCGAAGACGCCTGAAACCGAAAACCACCCCCCTCGCCCGCCATTGCGAAAGGACCCCTGACCATGCGCCTCAACCTCATCGACCGCATCGCCTTCACCGCCGCCGTCACCCTCCTGGCCCTGTTCGCCTTCCGCGGCGTCTTCGGCCCGGAATTCAGCGCCGCCCTCTCCGCCTTCCTGAACTGACAACCTGGGCCGGCGATAGCCGCCCGACCTCAAACCCCCTAAGGATTTCCCCATGAACCTCGTCCGCTTCCTGCGGTCGGCGGCGGCTTGCGCCCTGCTGCTCCCCCCCCTCGCCGCCGCCGCCGCGCCGGCCCAGGCCGCTCCGGCCGCCCAGGCCTCCCAGGCTTCCGGCGCCGTCCAGACCATCGACCGCGGCCGCTTCACGGTCGAGGTCAGCGGCTCCGGCCCCGACGTGATCCTCATCCCCGGCCTGGCCTCCTCGCGCGCCGTCTATGACGGCATCGCCGCGGACCTGGCCAAGCACCACCGCGTCCACCGCGTGCAGATCGCCGGCTTCGGCGGCCTGGCCGCCGGCCCCAACGGCGAAGGCGCCGTGGTCGACCCGACCATCGAGGAACTGCACCGCTACATCACCGAGGCGCACCTCGACCATCCCGCGGTGATCGGCCATTCGATGGGCGGCCTGTCGGGCCTGCTCCTGGCTCAGCGCCATCCCGAGGACGTGGGCCGGCTACTGATCGTCGACGCCCTGCCCTTCTTCTCGGCCCTGTTCGACCCCGCCGCCACGCCCGCCACCGTCGAGCCCTTCGCCGGCCAGATGCGCGGCCAGATGGTCGCCATGCCGGCCGACCAGTTCGCCGCCGGCCAGGCCCGCACCAGCGCCACCCTGGTGCTGACGCCTTCGCGCCGCCAGCAGATGATCGACATGAGCCTGGTCTCGGACCGCCAGGTGATGGCCCAGGCCATGTACGACGTCATGACCACCGACGCGCGGCCCGGCCTGGCCGCCATGCACACGCCGGTCACCGTGCTCTACGCCTTCGATACTTCCATGGGCGTTCCGGCCGAGCGCATCGACGGGCTCTACACCGGCAGCTACGCGGCCCTGCCGGGGGTGAAGATGGTGCGCGTCGACGGCAGCTACCACTTCATCATGTTCGACCAGCCGGCCCGCTTCGCCGCCGAAGTGGACGCGTTCCTGAAGTAGGTTTTCCGGTCTCTACGCTTACCAAGACGGTCGTCACCCCCGGGCTTGTCCCGGGGGTCCAGCCTGTCCGTCGCACAGCGAAAAGACAGACGCGCGCCACCCCTGAAACCGCCGTGCGAGCCGCACCCCTGGACCCCCGGGACAAGCCCGGGGGTGACGATGGAGAGGGGGGGGGGAGCGGCGGGTAGGAGCGCATCCCCAAGGGATGGTCCCCGCCTTAATTCTCTTGCCGAGACGCCCCCCAGGCGCACCCTTGCCAGCAAGAATTGAAGGCAAGGTCTGGCCGCCGCATGTCCGTCTTCGAGAAGGCCGTTCGGGCCCCCGCCGCCGCCTTGCTCTCGGTCCTGCTGCTGTCGGCCCCCGCCGCCGCGCCGGCCCAGGCCCGCCCGCTCTTCGCCCGTCCCGCCGCGATCCCCGCCGGCCCGGCCATGTGGGTGATCCGCGACGCGGACTCCACCATCTACCTGTTCGGCACCGTGCACGTGATGAAGCCCGGCCAGGCCTGGCGCTCGCCGCGTATCGACAACGCCCTGGCGTCCGCCGACGAGCTGGTGCTGGAGATCGCCGAGGTCGATGACGACGCGGCCATGATCCCCATCGTCACCCGCCTGGGACTGGACCCGACCCACCGGCTGTCCGAGCGGCTCACCCCCGAAGACAAGACCCGCCTGGACCGCGTCATCGCCGCCATGGGCGCCAACCCGGCCAGCTTCGAGCCCATGCGCCCGTGGCTGGCCAGCCTGCAGATCTCCGTCGGCTCGCTGGCGCGGGTCGGCTACGCCGGCGACGCGGGCGTGGACCGGGCGCTGAAGGCCTCGGCAGTGGCGGCCGGCAAGCCGGTGCGCGCCTTCGAGACGGCGGAACAGCAGATCCACTTCTTCGCCGACATGCCCCCGATCATGGAGATGGAGATGCTGCGCCAGTCGCTGGACGAATTCGACGATGCGCCCGCCGTCTTCGGCCCGCTCGCCGACGGCTGGCTGAGCGGCGACCTGCGGGCGCTGAAGCGCTACCTGGTCGACGACTGGAAGCGCGAGGAGCCGTCGCTCTACCGGGTGCTGATCGTGCAGCGCAACGCCAACTGGGCCAAGCAGATCGAGGCGAAGCTGGCCGGTTCGGGAACGAGCTTCATCGCCGTCGGCGCCGGCCACCTGGTCGGGCCCGACAGCGTCCAGACCCAGCTTGCCCGCCACGGCATCCGCAGCGAACGGTATTGAGCGGCGCGCGGCGCGGTTTGACCCCGGCGCGAGCGTTGCTAGGAAGGCGGGCGCCGAAGGACGTCCCATGAACACCACCGCCATCCTGGAGACCCCCGGCGACCAGACGCCCGCCGAGCTGCCGCACTATCGCGACGGGGCCGAGCGCATGGCCGACTTCGTGGTGCACCTCACCGGCCTGGGCCTGGCGCTGTTCGGCGGCGGCATGCTGCTGGGCATCGCCATCGGTGTCGGTCACGTGGGCAGGCTGGCGGCGGCGGCGATCTACGCCGCGGGCCTCCTGACCATGCTGGCGCTCTCGACCGCCTACAACTTCGCGCCCAGCCGCTTCCAGCCGCTGCTGCGCCGCTTCGACCACGCCGGCATCTTCTTCATGATCGCGGCCAGCTACACCCCCTTCACCACCGGCGTGCTGACCGGGGCCTGGGCGCTGTGGATGACCGTGGCGGTCTGGTCAATCGCCACCTTCGGCATCCTCGCCAAGCTTCTGCTGCCAGGCCTGGCGCGCGGCTTCTGGGTGCTGATCTACCTGGCGCTGGGCTGGCTGATGATGATCGCCATCCAGCCCCTGATGCAGGGCCTGGGCGGCCCCGCTCCGCTCATCCTGCTGGCCGTCGGCGGCGGGCTCTATTCCCTGGGCGTGGCCTTCTACGCCAACAAGAAGCTGCGCTTCAGGCGGGCCATCTGGCACGGCCATGTGGTGGTGGCCGCCTGCGTCCACTGGGTGGCGATCCTGCTGACGGTGCTGAACTAGCTCCTAGGCTGCACCACCATTTGACAACGCGCCCATCTGGCTCGCTCATGACGGGATTAGATTCTCCGCATTGGGGTGCGGAGGCAGGGCGATGATGGCGAAGGCGGACCAGCACGGCGGGCGGCGCGGCATTCCCTGGCGGTTGCTGGGCTGGGGCGCGGCGGGCGCGCTGCTGCTGGCGCCGGCGATCGCAAAGCAGTTCACCCACGAGGTCAGCTGGAGCGCCTTCGACTTCGCCTTCGCCGCCGCGATGCTGGGCGTCGTCGGCCTGGGCCTCGAGCTGGCCTTTCGCAGCGGCAATGTCGATTTCCGCGTCGCCGCCGCCATCGCCCTGGCGCTCGGCTTCGTCACCATCTGGTTCACCGGCGCGGCCGGCGTCATCGGCAGCGAGGGCGACGGCGCCAACCTGCTGTTCGGCGGCGTGCTGGCCGTGGCGCTGGTCGGCGCCTTGCTGGCCCGCTTCCGCGCCGCCGGCATGGCCTGGGCCATGGGCGCCGCGGCCGTGGCGCAGGTGCTGGTGCCGGTCGTCGCCGCCGCCGCCGACCTCAGCCCGCCCAGCCTGGTCTGGGCCCCGGAAGTGCTGATCCTGACCGCCGCCTTCACCGCGCTCTGGCTGGCCTCGGCCTGGCTGTTCCGGCGGGCGGCGACGGCGGCCGAATAGCCTGTCCCGAATCCTCTCCCCTGGGAGAGACCCCGCCCTTCTTCTCTTGCCGAGATCGCAGCTCCGGTGGGGAAGCGTGTCAAGGACGTGAGCCGCGCAGCGGTGGCTTCGCCATCCTTGACACGCTTCCCCACCGGAGCACCCTGGCCTGCAAGAGAACAAGGGCTGCATCTGCCGCAGGACGGCGTCTCGCAGGCCCCTTGAGCCTGTCTCGCCGACCCGCTAGGGATCACCGCACGCGGGCGTAGCTCAATGGTAGAGCAGGAGCTTCCCAAGCTCACGACGAGGGTTCGATTCCCTTCGCCCGCTCCAGTCCTTCCAACATCTCCGCCTTGCGCACCGAACCCCTGGCTTCGAGCAGCAGACTCATACCCAGCCATCCCGCCAGGCCCACGTCCGCGGCGCCACAGAAGGCCGGCCACCACGCGGGCACGCCGGCGTTGATCACCAGCAGGCCGTGGCTGGCGTCCAGGCCGGCGTGGGCCAGCAGGCCCGCCGCCACCAGCCAGCGGCTTGACTTGAACCCGACCAGGGCGACGAGGGCGAAGCCGGTCGCGATCAGGATTTCCATCCCCAGCGCCGCGGGCGCACCCATGGCCGCGAACAGGACGTAGTAGGTCCCGACCGTGATCAGGATGACCGCGTAGAAGGCCCGCTCGCGCTGCATGCCGCTGAGCAGGCCCAGGGCGCCGACGCCCAGGCCGACGCCGAGGCCGATCAGCAGCGCCATCATCGCGACGCCCCCTGGGCGACGATCAGGGTGGCGGCGGGGTCGCCATGGGCCTGGGCCAGCGAGGAGGCGACCAGGGCGATGGCGGCGGCGAGGACGAGCATGGTCAGCCGCAAGGGCGGTTCGCGCATGACAGGTTCCTTGAATGGAAGCGGGCCCCGGCGGGGCCCGGTGCGATGCATGAGCCGTCGGCGCCGCCCGAGGGGGTCAGGCGGCGCCGCCGGGGATCAGGACTTGGCGCAGTTGGCGGCGGGGGTGCAGACGCAGCCCTCGCCACAGTTGCAGTCCGGGCCACAGCCGCAGGCCGCGTTGGCGCAAGGCGTGGGGACCTGGGCGTCGCGCTTTTCGGCGGCGCTGGTCTTGGCTTCGGTTTGGTTCGACATCTCGACCTCCTTGGTCTTGGTTGGTGATGTCGGTGTTCTAGGCGCGGCGGGCCGGGGCGACTTGAACGAAAGGGCTAGGTCATCTGCAGGCTGGCCGGGGCGATGCCGAACATGCGCCGGAAGGTCCGGCTGAAGTGGGGCGAGTCCGCGAACCCCGCCTCGTGCGCCGCCTGGGTCAGGCTGGCGCCCGCGCTGATGGCGGTCACCGCGCGGGTCATGCGCAGCCACAGCAGGTAGGTCTTGAACGGCAGGCCGGTCTGCTCGACGAACAGGTGGCGCAGCCGCCCCGGCGACAGCCCCGCCACCGCCGCCGCCTCGGCCAGGCCGCCGGCGGTTTCGAGATTGTCCTGGGCCCAGGCCAGCACCCGGCGCACCCGGAAGTCGGGCAGGCCGGCGCGCACGTCGCCCGCCATACGCTCGTGCAACGCCCGGCCCGCGGCGGCGAGGGCTTCGGGGTCGGTCGCGGCGGCGACCTCGGCGGCGAAGTCGCCGACCACGTCGGCGGGCACGCGCGCCATCCCGCCTTCGAAGTCCAGCCGTTCCGAGATGGCGCGGCCCAGCCGGCTTTCCGGCTCGACGAAGGCGAGCGCCACGCGTCCCTCGGCCTCGAACCAATGCGCCACGTCGGCGGCCACCACCACGGGAGCATTCTCCACCGAGCCGTCCGCCGTCGACAGGCGGAAGGTCCCGCCCAGGCTGATGACGATCTGCAGCGCATGGTGGGCGTGGCTGTCGGTGGACCGGATGGTCCGCTCGGCCTCCGGGCGGGCGTCGACCGCCCACAGGCTGCCGCCCTCCCAAAGAACGATCCGCGTGCGGGCCACCAGTTCCATGGCGAAGGTTGTAGCGGGTTTCGCGCGGTTGCGGTGAAGCTTGGAACCGGCGGCGGTGAGGCGACCGGCATGGGTGAATTGACGCTTGATCCGGCCCGGCTGGTCAACCGCAAAATTCGGCGGAGAAATCGCCCTGTCAGAAACCGCCATCGGGGACGCGATCGCAGCCATCGGGACCGCGATTGCGACGACTTTTCGCACGATTACAGCCATGCGGACCATCGCGCCAAGGTCATGATTTTGTTGGACTTGCGCGTTTTGGCCGGATCAACGGACACTGTCGGAGAACGGGCCTGAAACCCTTGGCCCGCAAGGATTTGCCGATGGCTACAGCCGAACCTCCCAGGGCCCCTCGACGCCCGGCGTCAACGACTGCCCCGCGTACAGTCTGGCCACCGCCGTCGAGACCCGGTCCAGCGGCCCCTGGTGGAAGCGCGGGCCGCCGAATTGTTCGATCACGTCGTACTGCCTGGCCAGCGCCTCGCGGTCCTGGGCGATCACCGGGCGCAGGAAGAGGCGGATGGCCTGCTCCTTCAGCCAGCCCGGCCCGCGCCCCTTCGGCGTGGTGAAGCAGGCGAAGGGGCGGAAGCTGTCGGGGCCCTCCGGCACGAAGAAGGCCGAGACCGACAGGGAGAGCCTGTCGTCCTTGCCGTACCAGCGCGCCTGCACCGTCACCGGCGGATAGTAGCGCCCGGCCGAGCGCGTGCGCGGCGGCTCCAGGGCGCGGCTCATCCAGGCCGGGTCGGGCTTGTCCTGGCGGTAGGAGGCGTCGAGCCCGTCCTCGTACAGGTGCAGGGTCAGCTCGACCCGCTGGCGCTTGTCGCGGTCGCGGATGATGCCGTGGTGGATGAAGCTGGTGTGGTAGGGGTCGAGCACGTTCTCGACCGCATCGATGGCCCGCCCGCGCCAGCTGTCGTGGCCCCACCAGAAATGGTCGTGGCCCGGGTCGCCGATCAGCGGCGGCAGCCACAGATCCGCTGGCCCGTCAGGGGACAGGCGCACGAAGACGGCCCCGTGGCGCTCCTCGACGGCCAGGACCTCGCAGGCGATCTTCGCCGGCGGCGCCTCGCCCTCGGCCTGGCCCGGCACCTCGCGGACGGTCCCGTCCGCACCGAAGCGCCAGCCGTGGTAGGGGCACTCCAGGAGGCCGTTGTGAAGGCGGCCTTCGCTGAGCGGATAGTTGCGGTGCGGGCAGCGGTCGACGAAGGCGCGCACCCGGCCGTCCATGCGCAGCAGCACGATCGGCGTCCCCGCCAGCTTGCGCGCCAGGGGCTTGCCGGTCACGTCGCGCGAAAGCGCCACGGGCAGCCAGGCCTTGGCGACGGAGGGCGGCAGCGGCGTCACGCGGTGGCGATCCTCATCAGGGCCGGGGTCACGGCGTCCAGCGCCCGGCTGAGCCCAGCGTAGCCGAGCCGGCGCCATGTCGGCAGGTGGTCGTCGAACAGGGCCAGATATTCCAGCTGCGGCCTCGCCCCGCGGAAGCGCTTGAAGGCCCCCGCCCCGGCCGAGTGGTTGACCCGCAGCCCGGCCGCGCGCGCCTCCAGCCCCGGCAACAGCATGGCCATGCGGTAGAGGCCGCGGTCCTGCGGCTGCGCCAGGTCGTAGCCCAGCAGCGGCGAGGTGAGGATGCCGCCAGCGCGCGCGCAGGCGACGAAGGCGACGATCTCGTCCGACGCCTGCACCAGCGTCTGGAAGCGCAGGAATCCGGAGGCCATGGCGGCGCGCAGGAAGGCGTCGGAATAGTCCGGGTTGTAGGTCGAATGGCGCTCCATGTAGAGGCCGCGGTAGAGCGCCCGCACCTTGGCCCATTCGGCGTCGGTGAGGTGGGTGGGCCGCTCGATGCGGTAGCCGCCGTGCTCGATCAGGCGCAGGTCGCGGCGCGCATCGCGCTTCTTCAGCCACTCCCCGGCGACGTCGTCGACGGTCCACACCACCCGGCTGGGCAACAGGCGCGCGCCGGCCTCGCGCATGCGGTCGATCAGCCCCGCCTCCGACCACCGGTTCAGCGAGCGGAACACCAGCGCCCGGTCGGGGAAGCGCGCCTTCAGCACCGCCAAGGCGTCCTGCAGGCCGCCTCCGTCCCAGCCGCCCCACAGGCTGGTGGAGATCAGCGCATGATTGACGAACACCAGCCGGTCGGCCTCGGTCACGCCCATCCACGCCTCCGCGATGGCGGCGGCCCAGCCGAAGGCCAGGCCCTGGACGCCCGGCTCGTCCTGCGCCTCCTCGCGCGCCACGCGGCCGTAGGCGGCGCGCAGGGAGGTGAGCCAGGCCTGGGGTTTCGTCGGGTCGGGCTCGACGATGAGGAAGGCGCGGCCGGGCAGCTGCAGGGCGTGCAGGGCGAAGGTCGCATTCTCCAGCCGGCCGTTGGGAGGCAGGGCCGCCAACGCCCGCGCGAAGGCGCCGAGCTCCGGCTGGGCGCCCCAGTCCAGCGACAGGTCGTCGGCGTGGGCGACGCGGGCGGAGAACTGCGCGGTCCCCCTCACAGCGTTTCCCCGTTCCAGCACATGTCGCGGGTCATCTGCTCGGCCAGCGGACGGCCGTGGATGAGCGCCGCGGCCTGGAAGCCCAGGCCGTCGACCGCGGCGCCCAGCGCCGGCAGCCGATCGCCCGGCGCGCCGGTCACGTCCTCGCCCTCGCGCAGGTCCGCCCGCCACTGCGCCAGGCGGCCCTTGCGCAGCGCCTGGGGGAGGCCGAACAGCCACATGGCCGGGGCCAGGTAGCGCAGGCCGGGCCTGGGGTCGCAGGGCTCGCCGCCGAGCATGGCGAGGGCCAGGTCCGGGCTCCGCCCGAACAGGTGCACGCCGCTGGTCGCGCGCGGATTGCACTCGATCAGCCAGGGCCGGCCGTCGGCGTCGGCGATGGCGTCGCAGGCGAACTGACCGGTCCCTACCGCGTTGCGCGCCAGCACATTGGCGGCGCGGCGCAGGCGTTCGCCCAGGTCGCCGCCGACCGGCTCGAAGGCGTAGCTGGCCCCGCCGGCGTCCTGCCAGCGCGGGGCGTAGGCGCAGAAGGCGACCAGCTCGCCGGCGCGGGCGGCGGCGTAGAAACAGACCTCGCGCCCCAGCACCGCGTCCTGCGCCACCCACGGCTCGGCGGGCGTGGGGCGCAGGCGGGCCAGGCGATGCGGGCTGGGCCGCACCAGGGCGCGGTGGCCGAAGCGGGAATAGTCCGGCTTGAACACGAGCGCTTCCGCCGTGGGGGCGAAGACGGCCAGCTCCTCGGCGCTGTCGATGCGGCGCGTCGCGGGCGCATCCAGACCCAGCCGGGCGCAAAGGTCGGCGAAGGCAGCCTTGGCGTGCAGCCGGCCCAATCGCTGAAGGTCCGGTGCGAACAGCCGTTCGGCGAATCCCAGGGCGGGCGCGGCGGCGGCGAGGTGGAACACCTCTTCGCAGGTGGGGACGACCAGCACCGGATCCAGCCGCGCCACCAGCCGCGCGATGTCCCGCCGAAAGCCTTGCCGGTCCAGGCGCGGCGCGGAGTAGCGGTGAACCCCGGCCGGGGCGTTGGAGGCATTGCCGAGCGCGCTGGGCGTGCTGTCGGCGAGGTGGGCGTCATAGCCCGCGGCCGTGAACGACCGCGCCAGGTCGAGCGCCGCCGGGGCGCGCGCGCCGGTGATCAGAACGGCGCGGCTCATCCCCTCCACCGCACCCGGCGCCGCTTGGGGCCGTCGCTCAGCGGCGGCCCGGCCGCGAGCTTTACCGGCCGCTCGCCCGCCAGCGCCTTCAGCGCCGCGACCGCCGCCTTGCCGTCGGCCGCCCGGGCGACGCGAACCGTCACGCCCTTTGGCGAGGCGTCCGCCTGCCAGTCGGCGCGCGGACCCAGCGCCGTCTCCAGCGCCGCCCAGACCTCCGAGGGCCGCACCACCCTGTCGGCCCAGCGCCACAGGTCGCTCACCCGCCCCTCGACCGGCCGGATGGCGCGCAGGGCCGAGCCGCAGGCGCACTTGCCGGGCAGGGGTTCGATGAGGTCGTCCAGGCGCACGCGGATGATCGGCTGGCCGGCCCGGAACAGGTCGGTGACCACCGGGCGAAAGGCGCTTGTCCCTTCCACCGCCTCGAGTTCGACGACCAGCGCGTCCTCGTTCAGATGCAGCACGCCTTCGGGACAGGCGGCGCCGAGGAAACCTTCGGTGGCCTGGTAGATCGGGTTGGGCCGCACGCCCAGCGCCTCGGCGATCCACTCGCGCTCCTGCACGCCCATGGGCTCGGCGCCCCAGAACAGGCGGCGCAGACCGGGCAGGCGCAGGCCGTCGGCCTCGGCGCGCCGCGCCAGGTCGGCCAGCACATGCGCCGGGGCGATCAGCACATCAGGCGCGAACGCCTTCAGCGCCTCGGCCCGCGCGGCCGAATCCATGTCCAGACCGAAGAAGCGGAAATCGAACCGCCCCGCCCCCTCCACCGCCTGGTAGAGCCGGTTGTCGGCGCGCAGCACCAGCGCCACCCGGTGGGATCCAAGCGGGCTCCAGAACGGCAGCAGCCGCGCCAGGGTCTGGCCGATATAGCGGGCGCGTTCGCTCGGGCTGGAGAGAAACACCCCGCGCTCGCCCGAAGTCCCGGTGGAGAATCCCGCTGCGATCCCCGGCGCCGCCTCGCCCGTTCCGCCCGCCTCGGCGTCGAGGGCGGCGGCTTCGGCCTGTGCGGCGGTCAGGCCCAGCGTGTTCCAGCGGGGGAAGTCGGCGCGGATCTGGGCGGGCGTCACGACGGGGAAGTCAGCCAGCCGCCGCCCCGCCAGCTTCGCCACCGCGGGCGTCTTGCGCACCACCGCCACGGAGGCGCGATCCAGCCACAGCCGCGCCTGGCGGCGCTCGATATCGCCGCGGGTGGCAAGCGTCAGCCGCGCCCATTTGGCGACCCACCAGGCGGACAGGATGGCGCTGCGCTCAGCCGCCATCGGGCCGCACCGCGCGCGCCGCGGCCTCGGGACAATGGGACGGCGTGAGCGTCAGCTCGGGGTTGGCCGCCCACAGCCGGTGCAGGCGGGCGAAGGTCTCGCGGTAGGGGCCGGTCTCGCCGAGGATCGCCGTGGTCAGGCGCGGCGGCGGGACCTGGTCGCGGATCGCCTGGGTCGACCAGGCGGCGTCGGCCAGGAAGAACTCGTGCGCGTCGTCATCGCGCCGCACCACCAGACCCCAGTGACCGGCGCAGTGGCCCGGCAGCTCCACCGCCAGCAGAGAGGCGTCGCCGAACAGGTCGGCCCCGTCGGTGAAGGGCAGCAGTCCGCGCGGCAGGGGAACGCGCGGCAGGTCCTCGAAATAGACCGCGCGCGCCTCGGCGTCGGCGGGGACGAGGCCGGCCAGCAAGCCCTTGCGCACGCGGGCGATGCGGCCCGGCCGGCGGATCTGCTCCAGCCCCGCCCGGGCGCAGAACAGCCGCGCCTTCGGAAAGGCGTGCAGGCCCGCGATGTGGTCGCCGTGGAAGTGCGACACCACCACGGCGCGGATGTCCTCGGGGCCGAAGCCCAGCCGCCGCGCCTGGTCCACCGCCGCCTCGCCAGGCTGCAGCTGGACCGGCGTGGCCCAGCGGTAAAGCCGCTCGGGAAAGGGCTCCGTGGCCGCCAGGAAGGCCGGGTCATAGCCGGTGTCGAACAGCACGCAGCCTTCGGTGGGATGCACGATCAGCCCGGCCAGGGCCGGAAAGGTGGCGGGCGCCAGGCCGGCGCCCTCGCGCGCCATGGCGGCGGGATGGGTGCAGGCGCCGGCGCGCAGCAGGCTGACGGAACAGCGGGTCAAGCCGCGGCCCCCGCCCGCGCCATCGCCGCGGCGGTCTCCACCGCATCATAGCGCGGCTCATAGCCCAGCACCGCGCGCGCCTGAGTCAGGTCGAAGGTCTGCGACCAGGCCAGGGCCGCCACGCTGTAGGGGGTCAGCGGCGGTTCGGGCTGGCCCGGCAGGATCTTGCACACTGCCTGCATCAGGGCCGCGGCGGCCATGGTCACCCCGACCGAGACCGGCACCAACGTCAGCGGCCGCCCCAGCGCCTCGCCCAGCCTCAGCGCCAGGTCGCGCATGGAGATCGGGCGCCCGCCGGAGATGTTGAAGGGCCGTCCGGCGGCCGACTCGCGGCGCTGGTCGGCCAGTAGCATGGCGTGGGCGGCGTCGCGCACGTCGGTCAGCTCGATCATCGCCGCGCCCCTGCGCATCACCGGAAACCGCCCTCCGGCCACCAGGCGCAGCACGCGCGGCAGCAACACCTTGTCGTCCGGCCCGACGATGGCGCGGGGGCGAATGGCCACGGTGGCGAACCCGGGGGCGTTCGCCGCCAGCACCAGCCGCTCCGCCTCGCCCTTGGTGGCGGCGTAGGCGTTCATCGGCCGGTCCGTGGGCAGGTCGGCTTCGGTCAGGCCCAGCTGGTCCTTGGGGCGGGTGTAGATGGACGGCGACGAAACGAAGATGAAACTGGATGCGCCCGCCGCCTTCGCCGCCGCCAGCAGCGCTCCCGTGGCGGTGACGTTGACGGCCTGGAAAACCGCGTCCGGCCCCCAGGGGCTGGACAGGGCCGCGGCGTGGAACACTGCGTCCATCCCCGCGCAGAGCGCCTCCACCACGCCCGCAGCGGTCAGGTCCGCCAGCGCCACTTCGGCGCCCAGCGCCTCCAGCCTGGCCTTGGCCGAGGCGTCGCGGCCGGTGGCGCGCACGGCGTAGCCCGCCTCTGTGAGGGCCTCAACCACGGCGAGGCCCAGGCCGCCCGTGGCGCCTGTGACCAGGGCGCGTCTGTGGGGGGCGTTGGCCACTAGACCCTCAGGACCATGGCCGCGGCGCTGATTCCCGCCGCCGTGCCCAGCAGCAGCACGGTCGCGCCGGGCTTCAGCCGGCCCTCGTCGTGGGCCCGCGCCAGGGCGGTCGGCAGGGAGGCGGCGATCTGGTTTCCGTGGTCGTTGAACAGATCGATCACCCGACCGGGGTCGCCGCCCACGAGCTTCTTCACGTGGTCGAGGCCCGGGCGGCTGGCCTGGTGCGCCACGACCACGTCGACGCTCTCGCGCGTGAGCCCGGCTTCGGCGAGAGCCGCGTCCATGAGCGGCGGCACGCGGCGGGCGGCGGCCTTGAAGATGCCGAAGGCGTCCATCTGGAACTTCGAGCCGGCCACCAGGGCGTCATAGCCCTCCTCGACACGGATTCGGGTGCCGCCGGCCCTCAGGCTGCAGAGATCCTTGCCGTCGCCGTAGGTTTCGATTCGCCGCGACAGCAGGGCGGGGCCTTCGGGATCGTCGCCGGCCTCCAAACAGACCGCCGCGGCCCCGTCGCCGAAGATGGCGGAGGCGTGAGGCGTGGCCATGTCCAGGCCCGCTGATGCAATGTCGCTGGAGGCGATCAGCGCGCGGCGCCAGCGCCCGGTGGCGATTCCCATGGCCGCGACGTCCAGGGCGGCGATGAACGACAGGCAGGTCTGGTTGACGTCGAAGGCCATGATCCCCGAACCGCCCAGGCCCAGGGCCTGTTGGATGATCACCGACGCACCGGGGATCGGCTGCTCCATGACACCGCAGGCGCCAATCAGGACGTCGAAGTCGCCCTGCGCCCAACCCGCCTGCGCCAAGGCCATCCGCGCAGCCTGGGCAGCCATGTAAGAGGTCGTCTCTTCTGGGCTCGCCAGCCCTCGCGAGGCGATTCCGAAGGTGGCCTCGGTCCAGCCCGGATCTCTGCCGTACAGGGCGTCCAGCGAGAGGGACGCGCGCTGCTCCCGCGGTCGGTAGGCGCCGTAGCCGACGATCCGCAGCGGTGTCGCCGCGGTCAACGCGCCTGGCCGGATCGAACTACCCGCCGCTGTCACGCTTCACCGTCATCGGCTCATTTCCGCCTCAAACCGGACATCTCCGCCCGTTCGGGTTCTAGCACCAGTGTGGCGTGGATGCGGAGCCGCCGAAACATCTCCTTTTCCGGAGACCGTTACGCAAGCCGCAGGGACGATCCCCTTGGCCAGCAATGCCTTCGGCTGCCATCTCTTGTTACATGTATCATACTAATTCATGTATATTGTAATGATACTACTTGCTTCCAACAACTTGTGATGATCCTGATACATCCCCATGCAATGTGGCATAGCTTTGCTTGCCTTGTGTTGACCTTATTTCACTTAAAGACTTAGGCATTCCCCCAGGCTCCGCGCCCTTTCAGCGGCGTGTGCCAGCTCAGGAGGAATGAAGTTGAAAACCCAAACTGCACGTCAGCGCCTGTTGGCGTCGACTATCATCGGCGGTGCGGCGCTGCTGGCCATGGCCGCGCCTGCGTTCGCTGCGGACGATGCTACCGAGGTCGAGGGCGTTGTCGTCACCGGCTCGCGTATCGTCCGTCAGGACTTTGAAGCCATCAGCCCGGTTACGACCGTTGGTTCCGAGCAGCTCGAGCTGACCGCGACCCTGACCGTCGACACCCTGCTGAACGAACTGCCCCAGATCGTCCCGGGCAACACCCGCACGTCGAACAACTCGGGCGGTGAAGACTTCTCGACGATCGACCTTCGCGGCCTCGGCGCCAACCGCACCCTGGTGCTGGTCAACGGCGAACGCGTCCCCGCGTCCTCGACCACCGGCGTTGTCGACCTGAACACGATCCCGGCCTCGCTGATCGATCGCGTTGAAGTCGTCACCGGCGGCGCCTCGGCCGTTTACGGCTCGGACGCCATCTCGGGCGTCGTCAACTTCATCCTCAAGGACGACTACGAAGGCGCCGAGATCACGGCCACCTACGGCTCGTCCTTCGAAGGCAAGGCTCCGGAAGTCGAAGTCAACGCCCTCGTCGGCGGCAACTTCGCCAACGGCCGCGGCAACGCGACCGCCTACGCCGCGTACTACAACCGCGAAAAGGTCCTCCAGTCGGAGTTCCCCTGGTCGCGCACCTCCGGCGCGGCCTGCTACGACTCCGTGCATCACCGCGTGGACGTCTGTGACCGCGCTTCGGAAGTCTCCGGCACCAACTTCGTGATCTCCTCCGGTGGTTCGGGCACCCCGGCCTGGGGCTGGATCACCAACAACGGCGCCAACCCCTTCACCAACCTGTCGGTCCTGCTGCCCGCGCACTTCGCCGCCGGCAACACCGACACGAACTGTGACGGCATCCCGGGCGGCAACGTCAACTCCGGCAACCTGTCGTTCAACGACGCCGGCCAGCTGACCCCGCGCAACACGGCCGGCGCCTGTGGCGTTCCGGATCGTTCGGCGGGTTCGTCGCGCTACAACTTCGCGCCGGACAACTACATCATCATCCCGGCCGAACGCTTCAACATGACCACTACGGTCAACTACGACATCACCGACTCGATCCGCGCCAAGGTGATGCTGAACTTCGTCAACTCGACGTCGGAAGTTCAGCTGGCCCCGACGCCGGCGACCGGTCTGACCATCACCCTGACCCCGAACATGCAGGCCCTCATCAAGGCCAATGCTCCGGATCTGTGGATCGCCCTGCAATCGCGTCCGACGCCGCTCGCGCCGTTCACGATGGACCGCCGCACCAACGAAGTCGGCACCCGCAATGGTTTCTCCGAGAACAACTCGTTCTACGGCCTGACCACGGTGGACGGCGACTTCAACGACAACTGGAACTGGTCGATCACGGCGTCCTACGGCTCCAACCGTTTCGACGGCCGCGGCATCAACTCGGTCAACAAGACCGCGCTGAACCAGGGCCTGGCCGGCTGTCAGACCGCCGCTGGTGCTCCGCTCGGCAATGCCGCCCTTCCGGGCTGCGTGCCGCTGGACATCTTCGGCCCCGGCACCCTGACCAACGCGATGACGAGCTTCCTGCGCGTCAACACCTTCTCCGAGACGCAAGTTGAAGAGACCCGCATCGCCGGCTTCGTGCGCGGCGATCTGTTCGAGCTGCCGGCTGGTCCGGTCGCGGCGGTGTTCGGCTTCGAATACCGTGACACGGATATCGCCTTCCGCGTCGACAACGAGCAGCGCACCGGCAACATCTTCGGCTTCAACGCCATTCAGGACATCAACGGCGCCATCCAGGTCTCGGAACTCTACACGGAAATCTCCGTGCCGCTGATCAAGGACGCTCCGCTGGCCTACTACCTGGGCCTCGAAGGCGGCTACCGCTACTCCGACTACTCGTCGGTCGGCGGCGTGACGACCTTCAAGGTTGGCGGCGAATGGGCTCCCGTTGAATGGCTGCGCTTCCGCGCCGTCTACAACGAAGCCACCCGCGCGCCTTCGGTCATCGAGCTGTTCCAGAACGGCGACCAGGGCTTCCCGGCCTACCTCGACCCCTGCCGCTTCAACGCCCCTGGCCAGAACGCCGCCACTCAGGCCTTCTGTGTCGCTCAGGGCGTGCCGGCCGGCTCGATCGCCACCTTCACGGCGAACAACAGCCAGGTGCAGGCCTTCGCGTTCGGTAACCCGAACCTGAAGCCCGAAACCGCCAAGACCGAAACTGTCGGCCTGGTCTTCCAGCCCGACTGGTTCCCGGTCGGCGACTTCCGCATGACGGTTGACTGGTACGACATCCAGATCGACGACGCCGTGGCCAGCCTCGGCGCCCAGTTCTGGATCAACCAGTGCTACCAGAGCCTCGGCGCCAACGCCGCTGCCTGCGCCCGTGTCGCTCGCGACCCGGTCACCGGTCAGATTTCCGCCGTCAACACGACGATCGGCAACCTGAACACGCTGGAAACCTCGGGCATCGACTTCCAGTTCGAGTGGACCGTGAACCTGGAGGACACCTTCCTCCCGATCCCGGGCCGCCTGCGCGTCAACGAACTGCTGTCGCTGATCGACAGCTACGAAGTGAACGGCACGGACTTCATCGGCACGACGTCGGCGGCTATCGGCGGCGCCCTGTTCGACTGGAAGTCCACCCTGTCGGTCTACTACACCCTCGGCGACTGGACCGCGTTCGCGCGCTGGTCCTACGTGCCGGAAATCTGTGACCCGACCTTCGCCTCGGGCTCCACAGCTTCGGCCTGTGGCGCGAGCGACTCCGGCCAGTTCGACCCGGCCGCGTCCTACTTCGACGCCTCGGTTCGCTGGAACGTCACGGACAACTTCCAGGTCACCGGCTTCATCGGCAACCTGTTCGACGAATCGCCGCCCCAGACCCCCGCTGGTCTGTTCTCGCAAGCGAACACCGACCCGCAGGTCTACCGCGTGCTGGGCCGTACCTTCTCGATCTCCGCGAAGGTCCGCTTCTAAGCACTGGGAAACCAGCGACAACTACCGAGAGGCGGGGGGAAACCCCCGCCTCTTTCTTTTGCGCCCCGCGCTCGCGGCGCGCTGGCGTGGCGCAGCCGCAAGGGCTATCAGCCGGGCCGATGCTGCTCGTCATTTCCCCCGCCAAGTCGCTCGACTTCACCGCGCCCGCCACCCCGCTCGCCGGCAGCCGTCCGCGCCTGCATGCCGACACCGTCATTCTCGCCAAGCGGGCCCGGGGGCTGACAAAGACGAAACTGCGCGCGCTGATGTCGATTTCCGACGACCTCGCCACGCTCAACCGTGATCGCTTCCAGGCCTTTGACCGGGCGGAAGAGGCGCCGGGCCTGCAGGCGGCCATCGCCTTCAATGGCGACGTCTACGCCGGCCTCGACGCCCGCAGCCTGTCCGCCGCCGACATGGACTGGGCGCAGGATCATCTGCGCATCCTGTCGGGCCTGTATGGCTTGCTGCGGCCCCTTGATCTGATTCAGCCCTACCGATTGGAGATGGGCGTGCGGCTCGACACCCGGCGCGGCGATACGCTCTATGATTTCTGGGGCCCGAAGATCGCCAAACTGCTGCGAACCGACGCCGAAGATCACGCCGATCCGACCGTGGTGAACCTGGCCAGCGAGGAATATTTCCACGCCGTCGACCGCAAGGCCCTGAAGCGGCCGGTGATCAACGTCCGTTTCGTCGAGGAGAAAGACGGCCAGGGGCGCGTACTCGGCTTCTTCGCCAAGAAGGCGCGCGGGTTGATGGCGCGCTGGGCTATCGAGCAACGCGCGGAAAGGGTTGAAGACCTGAAAGCGTTCGACGAGGCCGGCTACGCGTTTCGCCCGAACGCTTCCGGCGCGGGCGACTGGGTTTTCGCTCGTGCGCAACCGTGAAGCGTGGCATCTCGCGCTTGCAGCATTTTCCCCCTAGAAACCCGGGAATGACGTTCGACATGTTCGGTTGGTTCAAGAAGCACTTCCTGCCCGAAGCCGCGGCTCCCTCCACGGTGTTCGACGAGCACGACCACGACGTGGAGGCGCGCATGGGCGCCCCAGACCCCTTCGGCAGCCTCAAGGGCCAGGTGGCGGTGATCACAGGTTCGACCTCCGGGATCGGCTGGGCGATGGCCGAAGCCCTGTCCTGCCGCGGCGTGAACGTCGTGCTGAACGGCCTGGGGGACCCCGCCGAGATCGAAGCCAATCGCCGCAGCCTGGAAATCCGCACCGGCGCGCCGGTGCGCTACCACGATGCCGACATGACCCAGCCGGACGAGATCGGCGAGATGATCGCCTATGCCCACAAGGAATTCGGTCGGCTCGACATCCTGGTCAACAACGCCGGCGTCCAGCACGTCGAGGCGGTGGAAGACTTCCCGCCGCAGCAGTGGGACCGCATCATCGCCATCAATCTGAGCTCGGTGTTCCACGCCACGCGCGCGGCCGTGCCGATCATGAAGGCCCAGAAGAAGGGCCGCATCGTCAACATCGCCTCGGCCCACGGCCTGGTCGCCTCACCCTTCAAGTCGGCCTATGTCGCGGCCAAGCACGGCGTGGTCGGCTTTACCAAGTCGGTCGCGCTGGAGGTCGCCACCTTCGGCGTCACCTGCAATACGATCTGTCCGGGCTACGTCCTGACCCCGATCGTCAAGAACCAGATCAAGGATCAGGCTCGCACCCGGGGCATGAGCGAGGACGACGTCGTCAAGAACGTCATCCTGGCCGCCCAGCCGACGCGACAGTTCGTCACCTTCGATCAACTGACCGGCCTGATGCTCTATCTGGTCTCCGACGCGGGCGCCTCGGCCAATGGGTCGAGCTACTCTGTCGACGGCGGCTGGACCGCCCAATAAGGCGCTTGAGGATTTCGACAATGAGCCAGCCCTCCGCCAAGGCGGTCTATGTCTCCGCCGACGCCGCCATGCAGTCGGCGCGCGCCGCCCGCCAGGCCAATCGCTGGCCGGAGGAACTGGAGGCCGCTGAGGCCGCCGCCCGTCTGGCCCCCGAACGCAGCGACGCCTGGATCATGGTCGCCAGCGCCGCGGCCCGCCTCAATCAGCATGAACGCGCGGAAGAGGCCCAGTTGAAGGCCCTGGAAGTGGTGACCGATCCGCTGCTGCGCGACCGCCTGGAGGTCGACCGGGCCTGGTCGCTCGCCAGTCAGCGCAGGTTTCGCGAGGCCATTGCCCTGGCCCGCGCCGACCGGCCGCTGATCGCCAACGATCCGATCTCGCGCAACATCTTGGGCGCCACGCTGGTGACGATCGGTATGGGCGCCGAAGCCCTGCCGCACCTGGAGTTCGCGTCCAAGCTACTGCCCGAGCGGCCGGACATCCTGTTCAACCTGGCCGTCGTCTACCGCAGCATCGGCCGCGACGACGACGCGGGGGCGGCGGCGGAAAAGATCCTGGCCATCGCGCCCGGCTATCTGCCGGCCTACGAGTTCCTCGGCGATATTCGCAAGGCCACGCCGGCCGCCAACCTGGTGGATCGCCTGCGCGAGATCCGCGGCCGCCTGGCGCCCGGGATGGACGCGCTGTTCATCGACTACGCCCTGTTCAAACAGCTCGACGACCTCGATCGACGCGACGAGGCCTGGACCGTGGTGAAGCGCGCCAACGACGCCAAGGGAAAGGTCCAGCCGTGGAGTGTGAAGGACGACGAGGCGATCGCCGACGCCTTGCGCGCGCTGCAAAAGACCATTCCTGCGCCAGCCGCATCGCCCGCCGCGGCAGAGCCGCCACGTCCGATTTTCATCATCAGCCTGCCGCGCACCGGGTCGACCCTGGTGGAGCGCGTCTTCTCGGCGCACCCGCAGGTGCGCAGCCTCGGCGAGCTGGAGGCTTTCGGCCGGGCGCTGAAATCCGCAGGCGGGCTGCCCCCCGCGCCGTACGTCGGTCCGGATCTGGCCGGGACCGCCCGCCTGGACTGGCATGCCATCGGCAAGGCCTATCGGGGAGAGGTGGCGGCCCTGGCTGACGGCGCCGCCGTCGTCACCGACAAGATGCCGCTGAACTGGTGGTATGCGCCGATGATCGCCGCCGCCCTGCCGGACGCCACCCTGCTGCACGTGCGCCGAGAGCCGATGGATGCGCTGTTCGGCGCCTACAAGCTCTCGTTCGGTTATGCTTTCGGCTGGTCCTACAGTTTCGAGGACCTTGCCGCGCACTACGGCGTCTATCGTCGGCTGATGGCCGATTGGAAGAAGGCCCTGGGCGACCGCCTGGTCGAAGTCGATTACGAGGCCCTGGTGAGCGATCCCGACGCGGTCACGCCGCAGATCCTGGCCGCATGCGGGCTTGAGTTCGATGCGGCTTGTCTGTCGCCTCACAAGGCCGAGGGCACTGTGAGCACGCCCAGCGCCGCCCAGGTTCGCCAGCCGATCACTGCCGCCAACGTCGGCAGCTGGCGGCGCTACGCTGAACAGCTCGAGCCGCTGCGGGCGCTGTTGCAACGCGACGGCTGGGTCGACGCCAACGGCGACGGCGTGAAGGCCTAGGGCCTTGGGCGCGATCAACCAGGCTGAACTCGACCGCGTCGTGGGACGGCTCGGCGCGCTGACGGCGGCGGCCGATGAGCTGGCCCGACTGCCGCCGATGGGACCGCAATTCCTGATGCGTGTGGCCCAGGCCTATACCCTGCTGGGCGCTCACGACCGGGCGCTGCCGTTCCTCAAGCGCGCCGTCGACGCCGCGCCGTTCGACGCGAGCAGCCAGTATGGCCTGGGCGCCGCCTACCTGTTCATGGGCCAGTTCGACGATGCGCGACGACATCTGCGCGAGGCGGTGCGTCTGCAGCCGCGGCATTTCATGGCCTGGTACTCCCTGGTCGATATCGATCGCCAGACACCGGAAGCCAACTACATCCCCCAGATCGAGGCGCTATTGCCGGGCCCTGACGAACTGGGCAACCGCACGCTGCACGTCGGTCACGCCCTGGCGAAAACCTATGAAGATTTCGGGGATTACGAGACCGCGTTCGACTGGCTGGTGAAAGGCAAGGCGGTCCGCCGCACCCGGGCGACCTATTCCGACGCCAACGAGGACGCCCTGTTCGCCGCCGCGCCGGCGACCCTGACCGGCGGCAAGGGCGCGGGCTTCCCCGACGAGTCTCCGATCTTCATCGGCGGCATGCCGCGCAGCGGCACGACTCTTGTGGAATCGATCCTGGCGGCGCACCCGTCGGTCCGCGCCTGCGGTGAGACCGGGATCATGCCGGCGCTGGTCAAGCACGCCAGCGGCGGCAGTGCGCGCCACATCCTGGACCCCGACAATCTGCGCGAGATCACCGGCGCGGACATGACCATGCTGGGCCGCGCCTACATCGAGGCGACCCAGCCGCTCGCCGGCGATGCGCCGCGATTCACCGACAAGACGCCGCTGAACATCCTCTATGCCGGCATCATTCGCCGCTGTTTGCCCAACGCCCGGATTATCTGCGTGCGCCGCAATCCCCTGGACAGTGTGATCAGTTTCTATCGCACCATGTTCGTCGGCACGCCTCACGTCTATCCGTCGGTCTACGACCTGGAGACGGCGGCGCGTCACTACGTGCGCTTCCATCGGCTGGCGGACCACTGGCGCGAGGTCATGCCGGCCGATCGCTACCGCGAAATCCGCTACGAGACCCTGGTCGGCGACCAGGAGGGCGAGACGCGTGGCCTGCTGGATTTCGCTGGCCTGCCGTTCGACGCCGCCACCCTCAATTTCCACGAAGCGGCGGGCGTCGTGTCCACCGCCAGCGCGGTGCAGGTGCGCAAGCCCATCTACACCTCCGCGCTCGGCCGTTCGAAGCGTTACGGCGACCGGCTGGCGCCCGCGATCAAGGTCCTGGAAGCGGCCGGGATTGCCCTCGACTAGCCGACCTTGCCGGCGGCGCGGGCCAGCCGGTCGTTGATCGCCTCGCCCAGGCCGTGCTCCGGCACCGGCGCGACGGCGATGCCTTCGGGGCCGGCGCGGTCTGCTTCTCGCAATAGTTTGAACAGGTTGGCGGCGGCTTCGCGCAGGTCGCCGGAAGGGCTGAGGCTGAACTGTCCGGCCACGGGTCCAAATCCGATGAGGATCTCGCCGGGCTGGGCCTCAAGGGCGTTGAGCCGCACGGGAGCCTCGGGCGCATAGTGGGCCGCCAACCGGCCCGGCGAACGCCTCGCGTCATCCTCGGCCTCGGCTAGCGGACCGATCAGGGCTTCGAGTTCCTCGCGGGTGATCGCGCCGGGGCGCAACAGTCGGACCTGATCCGTCACCGAGACCACAGTGGACTCCAGACCGACCTCGCAGTCGCCGCCATCCAGCGCCACGGCGGTCGCGGCGCCGGTCTCTTCGACGGCGTCGCTGAAGCGGGTGGGGCTCGGGCGGCCTGAGCGATTGGCGGACGGCGCAACAACGGGGCGGCCAAAGCCGGCCAGCACGGCGCGCGCCAGCGGATGCGACGGCGCGCGCACGGCGACCGTATCCAGCCCCGCGCGCGCCAGATCGCAGACCGCCGCGGCATCCTTCAGGGGAGCGACGATGGTCAAGGGCCCGGGCCAGAAGGCGGCGGCGAGGGCGCGGGCGCGGTCGTCGAACAGCGCGATCCGCTCAGCCGCCGCCTGGTCGAAGACATGCGATATCAGGGGATTGAACCGCGGCCGGCCCTTGGCCTCGAAGATGCGTGCCACGGCCTGCGCATTGGCGGCGTCGGCGGCGAGCCCGTAGACCGTCTCGGTCGGCAGCAGGACGAGCTCGCCAGCCCTCAGCGCATCGACCGCGGCAGCGACCTCCGCGCTCACGCCGCGGGGCGCGACAGGAACGGCAGCATGCGCTGCAACACCCCGTCCTTGTCGATCATCCCGTGCTTGATGGCGGCCAGCAGGTGAACGGCGACGATGGCCAGCAACATCCAGGCGCCCACCTCGTGCCAGCCCATCACCAGCTTGGAAATCGCCCGCTCGTGGGGAACGAAAGGCAGGTCGGGCCAGGTGAACAGGCCGAAGTAGAGGATGGGCCGCTGGCTGGCGGTGGAGGCGATCCAACCCAGCAGCGGCATACCGATGAGCAGGATGTAGAGCAGGATGTGGCTGCCGCGCGCGGCGATCTTCTGCCAGCCCGGCGTGTTCGCAGGCAAGGGCAGGGCGGGATGGAACAGGCGCACGCCCAAGCGAACCAGCGTGATCACCAGGATGGTCAGGCCGATCGACTTGTGCCCCATCATCCAGAAGCCGCGAACCGGCTTGTCCAAGTCCTCCGTGATCCAGGCGATGGCGAACTGGGCGACCACGAGGGCCGCCGTCAGCCAGTGGACCGTGAGGGTGAAGGCCGAATAGCGATCGCGGATCTGGGTCATGCTCATTCCATACGCTTGAGCCAAGCTTGGCGGAAGCCCGGCCGTTGCCTAGAAGCGGTGAGACCCCTTGGAGTTCCGCCCATGACCTTCCGCGCCCCCGTTCGCGATCTAGCCTTCAGCCTGGTGGAGGCCGCCGGCGTCGAACGCCTGATCGGCGCCTTCGCGGACTTCGACCTCGAGACCATGCACGCGGTCCTGGGTGCTGCGGGCCAGTTCGCCGACGAGGTGCTGGCGCCCATCAACCGCCAGGGCGACCTGCAGGGGGCCAAGTACGCAAACGGCGCGGTCACGGCGGCTCCGGGCTTCGCCGACGCCTACCGCCAGTTCGCCGAAGGGGGCTGGACCGGGCTGGCGGCCGAAGCCGACCACGGCGGCGCGGGGCTGCCCAAGGCGCTTGAACTTGGCTGCTACGAGACCTTCCATGCCGCCAACATGGCCTTCGGCCTGTGCCCCATGCTCTCGATCGCCTCCATCGAGGCGCTGCAGACGGTAGGGACGGACCGGCAGAAGGAAGTCTATCTCTCCAAACTGGTCTCCGGCGAATGGACCGGGGCCATGGTGCTCACCGAGCCCCAGTCGGGTTCGGACCTCGGCACGCTGCGCGCCACCGCCACGCCCAACGGTGACGGGACCTACGCCCTGTCCGGCCAGAAGATCTTCATCACCTGGGGCGACCACGACGCCACCGAAAACATCGTCCACCTGGTGCTGGCGAGGCTTCCCGACGCGCCGGCCGGCTCGAAGGGCATTTCCCTCTTCCTGGCCCCCAAGGTGCTGGTCAACGCAGACGGATCGCTGGGCGGCCGCAACAGCTTCCGGCCCGTTGGCGTGGAGCACAAGCTGGGCATCCACGCCTCTCCGACCTGCGTCATGAGCTACGAGGGCGCGACCGCCGAACTGGTCGGCCAGCCCAACCAGGGTCTGGCCCACATGTTCATCATGATGAATGCAGCGCGCCTTGCCGTGGGCGTGGAAGGTGTTGGCATCGCCGAGCGCGCCTACCAGCAGGCGCTGACCTACGCTCTGGACCGCCGCCAGGGCCGCTCGGCCTGGACCGGCGAGGCCTCGGCGCCGATCTTCGATCATCCCGACGTGCGGCGCATGCTGGCCGTCTGCAAGGCCCGCATCGAGGCCGCGCGCGGCATCTGCCTGTCCACCGCCGTCGCCGCCGACCTCGCCGACACGGCCGCGACGCCGGAGGAGCGGGCCCGCTTCGCCGCCTACGAGCAACTGATGGTGCCGATCGCCAAGGCCTGGTCCACCGACATGGCCTGCGAGGTCGCCTCCATGGGCGTGCAGATCCACGGCGGAATGGGATTCATCGAGGAGACCGGGGCCGCCCAGCACTACCGCGACGCCCGCATCGCCCCAATCTACGAGGGCACCAACGGCATCCAGGCCATGGACCTGACCGGGCGCAAGCTGTCAGGCGATGGCGGGGCCGCGGCCCGGGCGCTGATCGTCGAGGCCGCCGACGCCGCCGAGGCGCTGAAGGCGTCGGGCGAGCCCCGGCTGGCCTCGGTCTACCCGGTTCTGAAGGCCTCGGCCTCGGCTGCGGAGCTGGCCACGGGCTGGCTGTTGGAGCGCAAGGGATCGGCGCCGGCCGATGCGCTGGCGGGTTCGGCGGCCTACCTCAAGCTGATGGGCGACATGGCCGGCGGGCTGATGCTGGCGCGCGGGGCCCTGGGCGCTGCGCGGCGGCTGGCGGCCGGCGAGGGCGATCCCGCCTGGCTGAACGGCAAGATCGAGCTGCTGCGGGTCTATGGCTCGACGGTATTGCCGCACGCGGCCGGCCACGCCCAGGAGGTCGCCATGGGCGCCGAGGCGTTGCATTCGCTCGGCGCGGACGCCCTGGCGTCCTAGCGGGTCGAGACCGGGGGCCGCACCAGCAGGCCGGGATCGTCCAGCAGGCCGATCGCCTCACGCACATACAGCGCGTGGGTGACGACGCCGATTTCCAGGTCAAGCTGCTTGGTCAGGACGCCGGCGATGAAGGCCTCGTTGGATTGTTCGGTCCCGGGACGGCGCCGGGTATAGCCGGTCATGAACACCGGCCCGCCGGAATTGCCGCCCAGCACGCGCAGATCGACCAGGAAGGTCGGGAACTGGCTGATCGGGGTCAGCGGATAGGACGCCAGCCGACCGGTCCTGAGGATCGGAAAGCCGGCCCGATTGGACGATTGGCCCAGCGGATAGCCGACCGTCATCATCTCGTCGCCCGGCCCCAGGCCCCAGTCGTCGAAGGAGCGCTCGTCGGCCAGCCAGCTCAGCGGAATGGCGGCGCGGGCGAACTCGGGCGGGGCGGTGATGCTCATCACCGCCACGTCGTAGGTCGGGTGGCGGGTGTAGAGCGGATGACCGCCAGTGCGAATCTGCAACGGGCCGGGCGCGTAGCGCCAGGTTCCGGCGCTGTCGGCGAAGCGCCAGCCGATGCGCACCTCGTCGCCGGCCATCTGGTCGAAGACGTGGGCCGCGGTGACCAGCACGGTGCGCGGCTTGCCGTCGGGGGTGGGGGCCTCGACCAGGAAGCCGGTGCCGACCGTGCGCCGCCCGTCGGGCAGGGGCTGTTCGATCTGCACGGTGGCGTTGATCAGCTCGATCGTCAGATCGGGCTCCATGGGCAAGCCTCGTACTCTACCAGGACCGCATAAGAGCCGCGTGCGGCGGCCCTTAGCAAGGCGGCGCGCGCTTTACGGGAAACGGCGAGCCGCCGTCCCGCCGCCTAGCCGCCGCAATGATGTGGTGTAGTGTGCTTCGTCAAACGGGCGCACAGCGTCTGTGCACTCGAAAGCTCTCCATGAAACCCTTGATCGGCCTGGCCCTTTCGGCCGCCGCCTTCGTGCTCGCCACTTCGGCCAGCGCTGCCCCGCCCATGACCTCACCCGCCGCCAGCGCTGCGCACAACGGCGCCGCCTCGCGCGACAAGAAGTCCCCGGCCGATTGCGCCACGGTGTCCGTCGCCAAGCCCGAGTCCGACGGCGACGGAACCGCCAAGCCCGCGAACGCCGCGGCGTCTCCCGACCAGTCCCAGGCCGACGACCGCCAGCTGGCGCCCGTCGATGGATCCGGCGGCGCCAAGCCGACCGAAGCCGGGCCCGCGGCCGCCCCGGCCACCTGCGCAGCCCCGACCTGATCTGACCTTCCTGTGAAGGCGGGGAGAATGACTTGAACGGGGCGGGCGCCCCGTTCAAGAACACACCCATGTCCGCTCCCCAACCGCCCGTCGCCCCGAAAGTCCCGCACCTCATCGAGCAACTCGGGCGCAAGCGCACCGACGACTACGCCTGGATGAAGGACGAGAACTGGCAGGCGGTGATGCGAGACCCCTCGGTCCTGCGCCCGGACATCCGCGCCCACCTCGACGCCGAGAATGCCTACACCAAGGCCCTGCTGGGCCCGACGGAGGCGCTGCAGGCGACGCTGTTCGAGGAGATGAAGGGCCGTATCAAGGAAGATGACGCCTCCGTGCCCGCGCCCGACGGTGCCTGGGCCTATTACAGCCGCTTCAACATCGGGGGCCAACATCCGGTCTATGCGCGCAAGGCGCGGGATCTGGCCGGCCCCGAACAGGTGCTGATCGACGTCGACGCCATGGCCGGCGGCAAGGCCTATTTCCAGGTCGCCAACGTCGGCCACAGCCCCGACCACCGGCTGTGGGCCTGGGCCGAGGACGACCAGGGCTCGGAATACTACGCCATCAAGGTGCGCGACCTGGAAACCGGCGAGGTGCTGGAAGGGGCGGTCGCCAGCTCGACCGGCGACTTCACCTTCTCGGCCTGCTCACGGTTCCTGTTCTGGATCTGGCGCGACGAGAACGGCCGCCCGGCCAAGGTCTTCCGCCGCCCGGCCCGGGGCGGCGAGGACGTGCTGGTCTATGAGGAGGCCGATCCGGGCATGTTCCTCAGCGTCGGACGGTCCAGCTCGGACAAGTGGATCATCATCGGCGCCGGCGACCACGAGACCAGCGAGGCGCTGCTGATTACGTCCTCCGACCCGGAGGCGGCCCCGGTCGTGGCGCAGCCGCGCGAAGTGGGGGTCCGCTACGAGCTCGAGCACTGGGGCGACCGCTTCATCGTGCGCACCAACGCCGACGGGGCCATCGATTTCAAGCTGATGGAAGCGCGAGAGGAGGACCCCTCGCGGGCCACCTGGCAGGAATGGCTGCCGCACCGGCGCGGGGTCTTCGTCACCGGCATCCACGCCTTCGAGCACTGGCTGGTGCGCACCGAACGCGAGAACGCGCTCGACCGCATCGTGGTCGCCTCGAAGACGGGCGTTCCGGAGTACGCCATCGACTTCGCCGAAGAAGCCTTCGCGCTGACCCTCGACCCTGGCTACGAGTTCGCCACCGACCAGGTTCGCTTCGTCTACAACTCGCCGACCACGCCGCGTCAGTGGTTCGACTACGACATGCGGCTGCGCGAGCGAACCCTTCGAAAGACGCAGGAAATTCCGTCCGGTCACGACCCGGCCAAGTACGTCGCCCGGCGCATCTACGCTACGGCGCCGGACGGCGAGCAGGTGCCGGTCACGGTGCTGATGCTGAAGGACACGCCGCTCGATGGGTCGGCGCCGCTGATGCTCTACGGCTACGGCTCCTACGGCATCGCCATGGAGCCGGTGTTCTCCATTCGCCACCTGTCGCTGGTCGACCGCGGGTGGGTCTGGGCCACGGCCCACGTTCGGGGCGGATCGGAGAAGGGCTTCGGCTGGTTCCTCGACGGCCGCAAGGAGAAGAAACCCAACACCTTCAGCGACTTTGTCGCCTGCGCCGAAGCGCTGGTGGAAGCCGACTATACCCGCCCGGGCCGCATCGCCATCTACGGCGGGTCGGCCGGCGGCCTGCTGGTCGGCGCGGCCGAGAACCTGCGGCCGGAGTTGTGGGGCGCAGCCGTGGCGGTGGTGCCCTTCGTCGACGTGCTCAACACCATGAGCGACGCGAGCCTGCCCCTGACGCCGCCGGAATGGCCCGAGTGGGGCAATCCGCTGGAAGACCCCGCCGCCTACGATGTGATCGAATCCTACAGCCCCTACGACCAGATCGTCGCCAAGCCCTATCCGCCGACGCTTGCGACCGGCGGCCTTTCGGACCCGCGCGTCACCTACTGGGAGCCGGCGAAGTGGGCGGCGAAACTGAGGGCCAATTCGACCAGCGGCAATCCGGTGCTCTTGAAGATCAACATGGAGGCCGGTCACGGCGGGGCCTCGGGGCGATTCGATTTCCTCAAGGAGATCGCGCTCGACTACGCCTTCGCGGTCTGGGCCCTGGAGCGCGGGTGGGAAAAGCCGTGATCGTCAGGGACGCGACCGAGCAGGACATCGCGTCCATCCAGGCGATCTATTCCCATGCCGTGCTGACCGGCTCGGGCACCTTTGAATACGACCCGCCACCACTGTCTGAAATGCAAACGCGCTGGTCCTCGGTCGTAGGCTACGGCCTGCCCTACATCGTCGCCGATATCGACGGCCAGGTCGCCGGCTACGGCGCCTGCACCCCGTTCCGGCCGCGCACCGGCTATCGCTTCACGGTGGAGGATTCGCTGTACGTCGCCGAGGCGTTCCAGCGCCGCGGCGTGGCCAGCGCGCTGCTGGCCGAGCTGATCGCGCGCTGCGAGGCGGCGGGTTTCCGTCAGATGGTCGCGGTCATCGGCGACAGCGGCAACGCCGCGTCCATGGCGTTGCACCGCCGCGCCGGGTTCGAGGATGCGGGGAGCTTCCGTTCGGTGGGCTGGAAGCACGATCGCTGGACCGACATCGTGATGATGCAGCGGGCGCTTGGGCAGGGCGATTCATCCCCGCCGGACGCGGCCGGACTGCAGATCCAGGAGCGGTGGGGACGCTAGCCCGCCCCATGCTCCGCGCACGGCCAGCTCGCGTTCGTGCGCCAGTATGCCGCCCGATTTGCCGTTGTGGCGCCGCAAAGTCGGGTCTCTAATCAGCCGATCGGAGGAGGCCTGTTTGGCGGCTCGTACGGTCATCGGCGCGGGACATCTGCTGCGGCTCGCCGCGGCCAGCCTGCTGCTGCTCGCCGCCGGCGCGGCGCCGGCCCAGGCCTCCCGCCAATCTGACTGGTACAGCGCCGTCGAACAGGGCCGCGAGGAGGCCGAAGCCACTGCCCGCGAAGCCGCGTCGCGCGCCGAGCAGGAGTTGCGCACGCGCCGCCTGCCGCCCGCACTGGCGCCCGCGCTGGCCACTACCATCCGCATGACGCGCGACCGGGCCTGGGCCGACGGGGTGCGCCCCGCGCCCGCCAATGTCATCCGCGCCCTGTCGCCCTATTTCTCGCCGGGCCTGCTCAACCAGGTGCGTTGGCGCCCGCCGATTCCCGCGCCTTCAATGAGCAGCCTGCTGGTGCGCTGGTACTTCCGCGAGGGCGCCATCACGCTCAAGGACGTGGTGGTGTTCTCCGACACCGGCCTGGCGCAGGACCCGGGCTTCTGGGCCCACGAACTGACCCATGTGGAACAGTACCGGCGCTATGGCGTCGATGAGTTCGCCCGCCGCTATGTGAATGACTGGGAGAGCCTCGAGCGCGAGGCGACCCAGCGGGCCGCCCGGGTGCGCGCCCAGATGCGCCGCGACCGCCTCGCCGCCGCCGCCCATCCGACGACTCGTTCCGCCGTCGGAGTCGCGCCGGGGCTGGGGCAGCGCTAGAACGCGCGTTCAGCTTGCGTCCAGGGATCCCCGTCATGCGTTTCATTCCCGCCGTCCGCGTGGCGATCGCCATCGCCGCCGCCGCCGCGCTCGCCGCCTGCGCCTCGATGAAGCTGCCGGGCTTCCTGCACCTGCCGGCGAGGGGAGCCGCCCAACCCGTGGATCAGCCGCCGCAAGCCATGCAGCAGACCCAGGAGGCCCTGGGGCCGGACGCTCATTCCTATGCCCGCCCGGCCGAGGCCCGCGTCACCCATGTCGGCCTCGACCTGAAGGTCGATTTCGAGCGCAAGGTGCTGTCCGGCCGCGCCACCCTGGACATCCGGGTCGCGCCGGGCGGCCGTCAGCTGGTGCTCGACACAAAGGGCCTGTTCATCGAGCACGTGACCATCGCCGGCCGCGAGGCGCCGCATGTGCTGGGCGCGGCGGACCCCATCCTGGGCCAGCCGCTGACCATCGACCTGCCGGCCGGCGCGCGCCAGGTGGTGATCGAATACGAAACCTCGCCGAGCGCCGGCGCCCTGCAATGGCTGAGCCCCGAGCAGACGGCCGGCAAGGTGCAGCCCTACCTCTTCAGCCAGGGCGAATCGATCCTGACCCGGTCCTGGGTTCCGACCCAGGACAGCCCCGGCATCCGCCAGACCTGGTCCGCGCGCATTACCGCGCCGGCGGCCCTGCGCGCGGTGATGAGCGGCCGGCACCTGACGAGCGACGGCGAGGCCGCGGGCGCGGGCTGGAAGGCCTGGCGCTTCGACATGGACAAGCCGGTGCCGCCCTATCTGATCGCCATCGCGGTCGGCGACATCGCCTTCCAGTCGACTGGCCCCCGCACCGGCGTCTACGCCGAGCCCTCGGTGCTGCCGCTGGCGGCTTCCGAGCTGGTCGACATGGGCAAGATGGTCGATGCGGCCGAGGCGCTTTTCGGCCCCTACCGCTGGGACCGCTATGACGTGCTGATCCTGCCGCCGTCCTTCCCCTATGGCGGCATGGAGAACCCGACCCTGACCTTCGCCACCCCCACGATCCTGGCGGGCGACCGTTCGCTGGTGTCGCTGATCGCCCACGAGCTTGCCCACAGCTGGTCGGGCAACCTGGTGACCAACGCCAACTGGAACGACTTCTGGCTCAACGAAGGCGTCACCGACTATTTCGAAAACCGCATCATGGAGAAGCTCTACGGGACCACGCGGGCGACCATGCTGGAGACCCAGGGCTGGCAGGGCTGGATGGAGGCGATCCAGGACAACGGCGGCCTGACCGGGCCCGATACCCGCCTGCAGGTCGATCTGGCGGGGCGCGATCCCGACGAGGTCGACACCAGCATCGCCTACGCCAAGGGGTCATTCTTTCTGCGCACCGTCGAACTGACGGTCGGACGCGAGCGGTTCGATGCCTGGCTGCGGTCCTACTTCGACCGCCACGCCTTCCAGCCGATGACCTCGGAGGTGTTCCTGGCCGACCTGCGTGAAAACCTGATCAAGGGGGATGCGGCCCTGGAGGCCAGGCTGCAGCTCGACACTTGGGTCTACCAGCCCGGCATTCCGTCCAACGCGGTGGAGCCGACCTCGACACTGTTCGTCACGGTCGACGCCATGGCCTCGAAGTTCGCCAATAACCTGACCACCGCCAGCGGCATCTACACCGACGGCTGGTCGACCCAGGAGTGGCAGCGCTTCCTCTCGGCGCTGCCCAAGGACATGAGCCGCGCCAAGCTCGACGAGCTGGAGCGGACCTTCCATTTCAACGAGACGGGCAACAGCGAGATCCGGTTCCAGTGGCTGAAGCTGGCCATCGCCGGGCGCTACGATCCGGCCGTGCCGTCGCTGGAGCAGTTCCTGACCTCCCAGGGCCGCCGCAAATTCGTCACGCCGCTCTACAGCGACCTGATGGCGCAAGGGGATTGGGGCCGCCCGATCGCCCAGCGGATCTACGCCAGGGCGCGGCCGGGTTACCACCCGGTGACGGCGAACGCGGCTGACGCCATCGTGCTAAAGTAGGCGGCGAGGGGCTTTTCCACTGGAAAGGTGGTTAAGCCGCCGCAGGCTCTGGAACCTCGACGCACCCTGTGAGATTTCGCCCGCAGACCTCGGGGAAGCCACCATGGATGACAGCGAACGCCCTTCCGGCGATCCGCGCGGCCGCATCCTCGCGCCCGCCTGGATGAGCGCGCGCCAGCGCGAGCGCTGGCAACGCGACCGGCGCTACGACGTCGAGGTCGAACACGCGCGCTTCACCGCCTTCACAGCCTGGCTGGCGGCGATCGCTTTTGCGGTTTCGGCCCTGCGCGCGGCCGTGGCGGTGTGGCCGCACTGAAGGAACCGGCGCGGCCGTGATGGATTCTCCCGTCGAAGGAGACCTCTCATGAGCAAGCGCGAACTGATCGATACCGGAACCGACAAGCGCTACGTGCGCCGCGACGAACACGGCCGCTTCGACGAGGTTGTCGATGTCGGCAAGTCCCTCGCCCAGGACCAGCGCGTGAAGGCCAAGCACGACGCCAAACCGGGTCAGGGCGACCGCGGCGACCGCAAGAGCTAGGCGCCCGGAGCGGACGGCGCGGTCCGTCCGCCTACGTATTCAACCGGATCGACCCGGGACGCCGGCGGGATTAGGGCTTGTCGCGACAAGGAGGCGACATGCCCCACATATCTCACCGCGAACGCCATCTGGTCGCGCGCATCGGCTGGCTTCGCGCCGCTGTGCTGGGCGCCAATGACGGCATCGTCTCGACCGCCAGCTTGATCGTCGGCGTGGCCGCGGCCGCCACCGCCCGTCCCGAGGTGCTGGTCGCCGGCGTGGCCGGCCTGATCGCCGGAGCCATGTCCATGGCGGCCGGCGAGTATGTTTCGGTCAGCTCCCAGGCCGACACGGAACGGGCCGACCTCGCGCGCGAGACCGCCGAGCTGGCCGCCGATCCCGAGGCCGAACTGCGCGAACTCACCGGCATCTACGTCGCCCGCGGGGTCGAGGCGGGCTTGGCCAGGCAGGTGGCCGGCCAGATGATGGCCGCCGACGCCCTGGGCGCCCACGCCCGCGACGAACTGGGCATCTCCGAGGTCACTACCGCCAGGCCGATCCAGGCCGCCATGACCTCGGCCCTGACCTTCTCCGTCGGGGCGGCGCTGCCCTTGCTGGCCGCCTTCCTGACGCCGCTGCCGCAGATCGGACTGGTGGTCTCGGGGGCCTCGCTGGCCTTCCTGGGGACCCTCGGCGCGGTGGGCGCATCCGCCGGCGGGGCGGGCCTGATCCGGCCGACGGTGCGCGTGATGTTCTGGGGCGCGGCGGCCATGGCGATCACGGCCGGCATCGGGACCCTGGTGGGAACCGCGGTCTGAGGCCGCGCAAGCGGAACCGTGCGCGGTTCCGGCTGTTTTCACTCCAAGGAGGCGTCCACATGATCCAAACCGAAGCCGAATTCGAAGCCACCCTGGAAGAGGTCGTGGCGCTGCTCGACCATCCCTTTTCTGCCGGTCAGGGCGAACGCCTGACGGCTCTGCTGTCCGAGTTGCAGGCCTACAAGCCGGAACTGGTCTCCGGCCCGGCGCCGGACGACAAGACCGCTGGACAGCGGGCCCAGTTGCAGCAGCACCTCTCGAAGTTCGAAGACGACCTGCGCATGCACCATCCCAACGTGATGACCGACCTGGGCGCGGCGCTGAACCTGTTCGAAGACGCCCCCGAGCCGCGCCGCGAACTGGGCGACGATCAGTCGGCGCGGTAGTCCGCCAGCTGGATTTCCCTGGTCCGGCGGCGATAGTCGAAGGTGAAGCCGGGCCACACGGTCGTGTTGCGCTGGCGCTCGCCGATGTACCAGCTCTTGCAGCCTGAACTGAAGACGGTGCCGGCCATGCGCCGGTCCATCTCGGCGATGAAGCGGGCCTGGGCCTCGGGGCGGACCTCCAGCGCGCGCAGGCTCCGCTCGTCCATACGCGCCAGGGCCGACATGACGTAGGCGATCTGGCTCTCGATCATGTAGATCATGGAGTTGTGCCCGAGCCCGGTATTGGGGCCCATCAGCAGGTACCAGTTGGGAAAGCCCGCCACGGTGATGCCCAGGTGCGCCTGGGCGCCGTCGCGCCAGGCCTCCTTGAGGCGCAGACCGCCACGGCCATGCACCTCCAGCGGATCGCTCTCGGGATTGGTGACCTCGAAGCCGGTGGCCAGCACGATGACGTCGGCGGGGATTTCACGGCCGTCGGCGGTGACGACTCCACCGGCCGAGACCCGCGCGATGGGGCTAGTCTCCAGGTCAAGGTTGTCGCGCATGAGGGCGGGGTAGAAGTCGTCGGAGATGAGCACCCGCTTGCAGCCCAGCTTGTAGTCGGGCGTCAGCTTCGCGCGCAGTTCGGGGTCGGGGATCTGCGCCGCGAGGTGCCGCCTGGCCAGGCGCGTCGGACCGGCGGCCAGGGGCGGGTGGATGCGGCCGGCGGCGTTCTTCTCCAGCATCGCGTAGATGAACAGCCGCCAGAACTGCTGGCGCCACGGCTCGCGGGCGAAACGGGCGCGGGTCTCGGGCGCGATGGCCCGGTCCGGCTTCGGGATGATCCAGGCCGGGGTGCGCTGGAAGACGGTCAGGCGCTCGGCGAGCGGGGCCAGTTCGGGCACGATCTGGATGGCGCTGGCGCCGGTGCCGACCACGGCGATGCGCTTGCCTTCGAACGCCACCTCGTCGCGCCACTGCGCGGAATGGACGATGTCGCCTTCGAAGTCGTCGAGGCCTTCGATGGCCGGTCGGGCGGGGCGGGAGAGGGCGCCCGTGCCGGCAACGACCACGGCGGCGGTCCAGCTGCGGCCATCGGCGGCGCTGAGGCGCCAGCGACCGGCGGCTTCCTCCCAGCGAGCGTCGACCACGGCGGCGTTGAAGCGGAAGTGCGGCGCCAGGCCCTCGGTCTCGGCGACCCTGCGCAGATAGTCCCAGATCTCGGGCTGGGGCGAGAAGGCGCGGCTCCAGTCCGGGTTGGGTGCGAAGGAGAAGCTGTAGAGCGCGCTGGGCACGTCGCAGGCGCAGCCGGGATAACGATTGTCGCGCCAGGTGCCGCCGAGGTCGGCCGCCTGCTCCAGGATGAGGAAGCTGCGCCCCTTCTTTCCATTCCGGCCCTCGCGCTTCAGCGCCGCGCCCATGCCAATGCCGGAAAATCCCGAGCCGATGACCAGCACGTCGACGTCAGTCTGGCTCTCAGGGGGCGGGGCAGGGGCGGTCATCGGCCCAGCTTGGTGCAGGCGGCGAGGCGGCGCCAGTATCGAGAGTCGATCGGCCGCGTCCGTGTATACCGAATAATATCTAACATATTGAAACAGCAGCAGAAACGCGAAATCCGCCCCTGACAACCCCCTATACGGGCCATCCGACCGCGCCGATCCGCGCTGTCGACCCCCTTCGGAATCGGCGCCGGCGCGTGGCAGGGTGGGGGCATGACTCAGATTCCGTGGTGGCGCGGCGCCGTTGTCTATCAGGTCTATGTCCGCTCGTTCTTCGACTCGAACGGCGACGGCCAGGGCGACCTGCCCGGGGTCGAGGCGAAGCTCGACTACATCAAGTCGCTGGGGGTCGACGCCATCTGGCTGTCGCCCATCCACCCGTCGCCCAATCTCGACTGGGGCTACGACGTCGCCGACTTCAACGGCATCCAGCACGACTACGGTTCGATGGCCGACTTCGAGCGGCTGCTGGCGAGCGCCCACGCCATGGGCATCCGCATCCTGCTCGACGAGGTGTTGGCCCACACCTCGGACCAGCACGCCTGGTTCAAGGACAGTGCGGCGGGCGGCGACAAGGCGGACTGGTACGTCTGGGCCGACGGCAAGGGTGAGGGTCCGCCCAACAACTGGATCGCCACCTTCGGCGGGCCGGCCTGGAGCTTCAACGCCGAGCGCGGCCAGTACTTCCACCACAAGTTCATGCCCCAGCAGCCCAAGCTGAACTGGCAGAATCCGCAGGCGCGGGCGGCCGCCATCGGCGTGCTCGACTTCTGGCTGAAGAAGGGCGTCGACGGCTTCCGCCTCGACGTCGCCAACGCCCTGACCCATGACGTGGACCTGGCGGACAATCCCACCGGCCCGGACGGCGAGCAGATCCACCGCCACGAGGCCAACCGGCCCGACAACCTGCAGGCGCTCGACGAGGTGCGCCGCCTGGTCGAGAGCCACGGCCCGGACCGGTTCGTCTTCGGCGAGTTCTTCGAGGAGCCCGAGCTCGGCGGCGGCTATGCCGCGACCGAGGAGGGGGTGCATTCGGCCTACACCTTCCCGCTCATGCTGGAAGGCGAACTGGGTCCGCAGTTCATTCGCCGCCATTTCCTGGGCGCGCTCGCCGCCAATCCCGGCCACTGGCCGTCGGTGGCCTTTTCCAACCACGACGTGAAGCGGGTGCTGACCCGTTTCGGCGGCCCCGATGCGCCACCCGACCTGGCGCGCATGATGCTGGCGATCCTGGTCTGCCTACGCGGCACGGTGCTGATGTACCAGGGCGAGGAACTGGGCCTGCCGCAGGCCTCCGTCGCGCCGGAGAAGCGCCGCGACCCGATCCGCGCGGTCAACCGCATGGATGTCGGCCGCGACGGCGCGCGCACCCCCATCCCCTGGGACGACGGCCCCAACCTCGGTTTCAGCACGGGAGAGCCCTGGTTGCCCGCCGCGCCCGAACACGCGCCGCTGAACGTGGCGCGCCAGCAAGGCTTGCCGGACTCGACCCTGAACCTGGCGCGCAAGCTGATCGCGCTGCGCAAGTTCGCGCCTCCTCTGCGGCTGGGGGGCATCCGCTTCCTCGACGCGCCCCATCCGGTGCTGGCCTTCGAGCGCGAACATCTCGGCGATCGGGTGCTGTGTGAGTTCAACATGGGCCCCGGGCAGGCGCCCGCCTTCGAGCCTGAGCGCGGCGTGACCCTGTTCGAACAGGCTGGCGGCATCGGCCCCTACGGTTTTCGGATCGCGCGCCTCTGACGGCGAAGCTTGCACGCGAGAACTGATGCGCGGTCAGGCTGCAAACTGACCTCTTGCGCGTTAAGCTCCTGAATCAGTAGGAGCCTTCGCGTATGGACGCCGTTCGTCAGGCCGCACAGTGGATTCCCGTCGGTCGCGGCGAGCGGGCGCTCGCCCTGCTGGACGCCGCCCCGCCGTCGGCCGAAGCCGCCGAGCAGCGCATCCTGGCGCTGACCCAGCTCGACCGCCTGGACGAGGCCGCCGAGGCGCTGGCCGCGGCCGACCGCGACTATCCCGATAACCGGCGCATCGCCGCCGCGCGCGGCAAGTTCAATCGCATCCGAGTCAAACCCCAGGCCGATCGAAGCCGTTTGAAGGCCGCGCTTGACGCGATCGCCAGCCTGCCCGGCGAACCGCACCCGAACATCTTCGATCGCGGCGACGGCTACCTGTCCTGCCTGCGCCCGGGAGCCAAGACGGTGGTGATCTCCTTCGGCATCTGGCTGCCGCTGGCGGCGGAAGACCTGCTGTTGGGTTCGATGGGGTATTCGGTCATCCATGTGCCGGGCCTGCAGATGAAGTTCCGGCGCGATCCGCTGTGGGTGATCGAGAACAGGGATCAGATCAGAGACGACCTGCTCGAACTCTGCCGGGAGTCGGGCGCCAGCTGGATCATGACCCTCGGCGCCTCGGGCCAGGGCATGGCTGCACTCAGCTTCGGGGCGCGCATCCCGGCCGACGGCATCTTCGTCTTCGCGCCGGCGTCCTCCATCGATCCGAAGATTCTCGCCGCGCTGCAGGACATGCGCAGCGAGGGCTCGATCCTGGCGCCGGTGCTGGCGGCGACCCCGCGGGTGAAGGAGGTCGATACCCTGGTGGACCTGATGGCCAATCCGACCGAGACCACGGTCGTCTACGACCCGGCCCACCCCTTCGACAGCCTGCACGCCGAACGCCTGGCGCGCGCCCCCCACATGCGGCTGGAGGTGATGCCGGGCGAGGGGCACCACGCCGCCCAGGTGGCCGTGGCGACGGGCGAATTCCAGGAGATGATGAAGGACATCCTCAAGCGCGCGCTGGCCCGCGGCGGGACCGGCCGGCACCTGCTGCACCAGCACGCCCGGCGGTTGCAGGCCGAGCGCGAAGCCGGCGGAGACGACCCGGCCTGACACGGTGCTGGCAAGACAGGGTCAAAGCCCGATAGGCTGAGCGCATTGAGGGCGGGGAGGCCCGGTTCCATGGCATTGATCGATCGGCGCACCTGGCTGCTCTCGGCCCTTGGCGCGGGCCTGGCGACCCCGGCCCTGGCGCGGCAATCGGCGACCGGCTCGGTGCGCGCCGGGCGGCTGGTCGATGTCCAGCAAGGCCGCGTGCTGACCGATCAGCTGGTCCGTTTCGCAGGCGGCCGGGTCGTTTCCGTCGAGCCCTTCAGCACCGCGCCGTCGGACGGTCCGATGACCGACTGGTCTCGGATGACGGTCCTGCCCGGCCTGATCGACCTGCACACCCACCTGGTCGGCGCAGACCAGTCCAACAATCCGGCCGAACCGCTGCTTCACTCCGCCGCCGACGATGTGCTGAACGGAGTCAAGAACGCCCGCAACACGCTGCGGGCCGGCTTCACCACCGTGCGGGACGTGGGAGTCTGGCGCGCGCTCACCGACGTGGCGCTGAAGAACGCCATCAATGCGGGACAGGTCCCGGGCCCGCGCATGAAGTGCGCCGGCGCCTACATCACCATTCCCGGCGGCGGCGGCGAGGTGACCAGCTTGGCGCCCGACGTGGTCATCCCCGAGGAGATGCGCGCCGGCGTTGTGCGCAATGAGGAGGAGGTGCGGCTGAAGGGCCGTTGGCTGCTGCAGCGCGGGGCCGACTTCCTAAAGCTGATCGCCACCGGCGCGGTGCTGACCGTTGGCACCGAACCAGGCCAGATCGAACTCAGCGAAGGCCAGATCCGCGCCGCGGTCGAGACCGCCGCCGAGTTCAAGACCTTCGTCGCCGCCCACGCCCACGGCGCCGAAGGCATCAAGTCCGCTATCCGCGCCGGGGTGCGCACGGTCGAGCACGCCTCGCTCATCGACGACGAGGGGATCAAGATGGCCAAGGGCAAGCCGGTCTGGCTGGTCATGGACATCTACAACGGCGACTTCATCGACGAGGTCGGCAAGCGCGACGGCTGGCCGGCCGAGACCCTGCGCAAGAACTTCGAGACCACCGAGGCCCAGCGCGTCGGCTTCCGCAAGGCGGTGGCGGCGGGCGTGAAGGTCGCCTTCGGCACCGACGCCGGGGTCTATCCGCACGGGACCAACGCCAGGCAATTCGCCTACATGGTCCGCTGGGGCATGACCCCCATGCAGGCCATCCAGGCCGCTACCAATGTCGCCGCCGAGGCGATGATGTGGCCGGGCGAGGTGGGTGCGATCGCGCCCGGCCACTGGGCCGACATGGTCGCCGTCGAAGGCGATCCGCTGGCCGACATCAGGCTGCTGGAGCGGGTATTGGCGGTGATGAAGGGCGGGGAACTGGTGGCTTAGTGCGCCGCCGACTTGCCGGAGCGGAATTGGGTTTCGCGCATACGGTATCGTTAAGGTAGACTGCGCAGCTCTCGGAAGGCGAATGAGACCGTTTCTTGGGGGGAGCGGAACGTGACCAGTGCCGTCAGGGCCGCGCTCGTTGCGGTCGCACTCATCCTGCTCGGTTTTTTGACCGTGCCCGCGCGCGCGCAACCCGTTGCGCGTGACGAGCAGTCGGCCTTGACCTCAGCCAAGTCGTCCATGGTTCGCGTGACCGAGGTCACGTTCTACGACGGCCAGCCGCAATTGGTGGGCTGGGGCAGCGGTTTCGTTATCGCGCCGGGCTACGTCGTCACCAACTACCACGTCGTCGAGGAGGCCTACCGCGGCCAAGCCGGCGTCATGGTCACGCCGGCGGCCAGCACCGAGGGCAGGCCGGTGGTGGGGACCGTTGTGCGGGTATGGGGGGACGCCGACCTCGCCCTGGTCCGGGTCGACGGCCTAACCGCGCCGGCCCTGGTAATCGCCACCGGCGAGCCCGAACAGACCAAGCCGGTTCGCGCGCTGGGCTACCCCGGCGCGACCTGCCTGATGCTGGGGTGCACCGGGCGCGACATCGTCGAACCGGCCCAGCCCAACGCCACCGAGGGCACGATAGCCGTCTTCGAAAACCGCGCGCCCAACGGAGCCGCGTTGCCCACGATCTTCCACACGGCGGAAATCAGCAGCGGCAACAGCGGCGGCCCACTGATCGACCGCTGCGGCCGCGTCATCGGGGTGAATACGTGGACCGCGTCCGGCCAGGTGGACATGGACGGTCACATTGACCTGCCCGGCGGCCAGCATGTGGCGTCGCGCGCCTCGACCTTGGTCAGCTTCCTCGACCAAGCCGGAGTGACGTTCACGTCCGAGTCGGGTGTGTGCATGACCGCCTCCGATGTCGCCGCCGCCGAGGCCCAGCGCCGTCTGGACGAAGCCGAAAAGGCGGTTCGTGAGCTTCAGCGCCAGCGCGAGGCCGAGCGACTCGCCGCCATCGCGGCCAAGGCGAAAGCCGAGGCGGACCGCCGCTCCTGGGCTTTGGATGTCGCCGTGGCGGCCTTGGTGGCGGCCCTCGGAGGCGGAGCCTACCTTCTGTGGCGGCGGCGCTCGGTTGCGTCGGCCGCGGCGCCACCCGCTGCAGGTTCCACGCCAATTGCTGGGACGTCCGAGGCCCCTGCTACGCAATTCTCCATTTCCGCGCCCGCCTTGCTGGTTTTTGGGGTAGGGGCGCTGGGCCTGGTCGGTCTCTTGATTGTCATAATCGGGCCAAAGCCCGCGCCGGTCCCTGCCGACAGCACCGACGCACCGCCGCCCAGCGGCGTCCAGCGCCTGGACTGCGTGCCGGACCCGTCAGCCTCTTTTGGGCCGAACCCGGCCACACCGGTCAGCTTCATTTTCGACAGCGCCCTGCAATGTGTGAACGGCCGCACGGCCTATTCGGTCACCGCCGGCGGCTACGAGCGCTACATCGTCCACCGCGACGAACCTTCAATCAGCCACAACCTGATCACCCGAGACCTCAAGACCTTCACTCAAGAGGAATTTGCCGTACCGCGCGACCAGTGGCGGGCATGGACAGCGGCGATAAAACGGCCTCCCGAATGCGCGACTTCGATCGGTGGCCTGGCCCCAGTCGAGGCTCGATTGGGGGCGACGGCCGGGCTGCGCTCGCAGTTGCCGTCCATGCCGGTCGCCAAGGCGCTACGCCGTTGCACCTACACTCGGTAAGCAACCCCTTCACGCGCGAGCTGGTCGCCTAGTCCAAACGCGCGCCGGTCAGGTTGGCGCCTTCGAGGTTGGGCTCGATCTTCATGCCGCCGACAAGTTCCAGCGCGGTGAGGTTGGCCTTGTCCAGACAGGCGAATGACAGGTTGGCGCCCTTGAAGGACACGCCGCGCAGGTCCGCGCCGGAGAAGTTGGCGTCGCGCAGGTCGGCGCCTTCGAAGTTGGCGCCCGGAAGTTCGGCGTCTGAAAAGTCCACGCCCACGCCCAGGCACCGCCGCCCGGTCATGGCCGGCAGCGACAGTCCGTGCAGGGCGGGGCCCAGCACCCTGATATCTTCGCCGTCGAAGTTCGGCGCGCAGCCGTCCCGGCCGCCGGTCTCCGCCCATCGTCGCGCGCCGTCCAGCCGGGCCAGCAGCAGGTCAAGCCGCGCCAGGGCTTCGCGGCTCGGATCACAGACGCATCCGGCCAGGGCCTCGGGCGGCAGGCGCAGGTCGTCGAGGGCGACCCCGGTCAGGACCGCGCCGGACAGGTTCGCGCCGGTCAGCACCACGCCCCGCACCTGCGCGCCGCTCATGACCGCGCCGCTCAGGTCCGCGCCCTTGAAATTGGCGCCGTTGAGCCGCGCGTTCTTCATGGAACAGTTGGTGAAATCGGCGCCGCCGGCGTCGGCCTCGTCCAGCTGGGCCTTGTCCAGGGTCGAGCCGCGCAGGCTGGAATTGGCGGGCAGTCCGGCCAGATCGGGCCGCCAGCGGCGCAGCGAACCCTCCGCGTCAGCGATGGCCAGCACGGCGCGGCGCATGTCGGCCTCGTCCAGGCGCGCGAAAGCCAGGTTGGCGCCGCGCAGCAAGGCGCCGCGGAAGTCGGCCCGGCGCGCGTCGGCGCCGCGCAGGTCGGCCAGGGTGAGATCGGCGCCGTAGAAGGAGGCGCGCTGCAGGCTGGTGCGGATCAGGCGCGTGCCGACCATGGCCGCGGCGGTGAACTCCGCGTCGTCCAGCTGGCGCGTCGACAGGTCCGCGCCCGACAGGTTCACGAACTTGAACACGGCGCGGCGGCCGCGCGGCTCGCGCCGGGCGTAGCGCTCATGCGCGGCCAGGATTTGCTCGAGCAGCTGGGGGCTGAGAACCCCGTAGGCGGCTGCGTGGGCGTGGGAGGTCATTCGCGGTCTGCGGTGGGTTGAGCCGACAAGCTAGCAATCGGACGTTGGGGACAGCTTAACAATGATCAGGTGCGACAATCTGTCGACAAGGCGACGGATAGTCTGCCCGCGCCCTTCCCCAGCGCCATGATTTCGATCAAGCGTGTTGCGCCAGTCCACCAAGCGGGGTGACACGGATGAGCCAGCCGGACCCAACCGCGCCCTTTCACGCGCACATCTACTACCAACCCGAACAGCGCGAAGACGCCGACATGCTGCGCCGCCGCTTCGAGGGCGAGCCGGAGGTGCTGCACGTGGGCGAACTGCGCGATCACAAGGTCGGGCCTCACCCGATCCCGCAATTCGAAATCCACTTCCTGGCGGGTTCGCTGCCGACGCTGCGCCCGATCCTGGAGGAGGCGGGCTTCCGCACCCTGATCCACCCCCTGACCATGGACGACCTGGCCGACCACACGACCCTGGGGGTCTGGATCGGCGAGCCGGTGGAGCTGGACGTGAGCGTGCTGGACCCGCCGGGCGTGAACCAGGGCATGGCCCGGTTCGGGCGGACCGACTTCTGATTGGACGGAGAGCGTTGGCTGGGGAACTAGGACTCGAACCTAGAATGACGGTACCAAAAGCGGTGGTGGCGACAGCAAACTCAATGGCTTGCTTGTAAACGGCTGCTCAGTGAGCGCGCGCAATTCAAGGTGTTGCGATCACTGTGGTAAACGACTTGCGGTGATATCGGCAGTCGGCTCCGGCTCTGGGGGGAATGATGACTCAGTCGCGAATACCGTTGGTGATCGCGTTCGCGGTCCTACTGTTCATCGCGGGCGCCGTCCTGCTGTTCGTTGCGGGCAACTATACGCTGTCCGGCGGGGGTATCGGCTATGCCATCGGCCGGGCTCTCGTCCCCTGGGCAATCGCAATGGTTATCCTCTGGCAGGCAACGAAAAAACCCGGCTGGAAGCTCAACGCCTTTCTGGTGCCACTCTTCGTTTTCAGCGCGATGACTGGATACTTTGCATTCCAAGATGCGGCGGCGGTGACGCCGCACGCAGAAGCTCAATTCGATTCCTTGCGCGATGACCCTGAAGTTGGCCCCTATTGGACAGCCATGCAGAGGGACTTTCCCGACACCTATCGTGAGATACGCGCGCAGATAATTGCCGACGGCAAAGCCGGGCGCTCCATGAGCGAAGGCTTGGCGCACCGCGCACAAATCGAAAGCCGCCTAATGGTGGAACTCGCTCCCAGCATTGCGAAGGCTCCAGACAGCGCGTTGGTGGCGGTGAACGCCGGACAGCTTCAAATCGCGCTCGCTTTGCAGCGCGAGGACATCGGAGCGTGCGTCGAGTTTGGCTCAACCGGGCTAAGGACGCCGCACCGTTTCAGTCCCTCAACTAACCGAGCCGTTTCTCAAGCCGCTGCCGATACACTGGAAGCCGCCCGGCAAGGAATGGATCATCCGACCGCGCGGACGGTGCAACTCACTGAGGTGGAACAGCGAGCTTTTGTTGAGGCGGTGGCGCAGGCGGCGGGCAATCCTCGTTTGAGGGACATGGTCCTGACCGGCCATCATGACGGTGCCAGCGCATCGGAACGCTGCTCCGCGACTGTGGCAATCTACACCGCCGTGGCTTCGCTCTCCCCGTCCTTGAATGCAAAGATCACGGCAAGGCTGATGGGGCCTCAATAGAGCCGTTGGCCTAAGCAGCGAGACGCTTGAGCGCGCGATGCACGTTTGCGGGATGCCAGCGCCCTCCCGAGGGGGATTTGACTCCGTCGGCGTTGAGCCTCACGACCATCGCGCGAACCGTGAGCCCTTCCGCCCGCAACGTACCTAGACGGCTTGCCAGCGGCGCTAGCCGCAAGTTTGCAGCGGCCTTGTTCTCAGCCGCGAGCTTGGCCCCATTCGCGCCCAGTCGCACGCCTCGGGCCTTGGCGGCTTGGAGGGCGGATTTGGTGCGTTGGGAGATCATTTCCCGCTCATGCTCCGCGACGGCGGAAAGGATGTGGATGGTCAGCCGGTTCGCGTGCGGTTGATCCACCGCGACGAAATCCACCTTCGCATCCATGAGCCCGGCAATGAACGCGACGGATCGGCTGAGGCGGTCCATTTTCGCGACGATCAAGGTCGCCTTCTGGCGTTTGGCGAGGGCGAGGGCCTCGGTCAACGCCGGGCGATTGTTGCGCGCGCCGCTCTCGGTCTCGGTGAACTCGCCAACCAATTCCCAAGGTCCGCCGTTCAGGTACTGCCGGACGGCTTCCACCTGGGCCTCCAGCCCGAGACCCGAGCGGCCCTGCTTGTCGGTGCTGACGCGGTAGTACGCGACGAATTTTCCCTCAGCCATGTCGGCCCCCTGTTCACACGCAAACGAACGTTTACCCGTGAACACGCTCGGAAGCGACAACTTTTTCCGACGGTCGAACGAGAACGAATGGAGGACAAAAGTTTAACGACTGTAAGGGTTTGCGGAGATCGGAAGCGAACTCCGGGCGGTAAGCCTCTCTTATCTAGTGTGTTCTTTGCCGACGGACACCAAATATGGTAGCCTACAGGGCATGACCACGGCCCCTCGCCGCCCTCGCCGACATCCGACCCGCAAGCTTCACCTCGAACAGGGTCGAAAGCTCTCAGGGGCCTTTAATCGCGCCCGCCAGATCGGTTTTCCGCTGAACTGCCTGGTGACGCTCCATTGGGGCTTGGCGGATAGTGGCGTCGAACCGTTCGACCGGTGGGTTCGACTGTGCGAGGCAATGGGAAAGTGGCTCGCACGCATGGGCTGCCCCCCGACCTGGGCGTTCGTCCGTGAAAAGGGCCTCGCCGAACTCGAACATATGCATCTCGCCATTCACGTTCCCAAAAACAGGTCCGCAGAGCAGGTTAAGGCCGCATTTGAACGCTGGATCGCGGTAGGCGCGGCACACGTGGACCCGGCAGCTGTGGACGTTAAGCTGCAACGCACGCCCTCAATGGTCGCCCTAATGCGATACCTCCTAAAGGGCGGCGACAGCTTGGTCAGGCGATCCTTCAGCGTTCCCAAACACTATGAAGGCGACCAAGGTATCATCCACGGCAAAAGGCTGGGCGTGTCGCGCAACTTGGACAGCCGGGCGCGAGCGGATGCGCTGCTTGAGGACGACACCTCAGCCGTCGCAGCCGAATAGGGCAGCGCAGACTCCTGGAGGCACCCTACAGCCCGATGAGCGAATTGCCCTCGCATCTGGGCCTGGACGGGCCAACGGGCCTCCACGGGCTTCCCTGCGGCTTATATTCCCGGCGTCTGCCCAACCGGTATCGTAAGGCAAACGATTTCGGAAAATCAGGAGCGGAACATGGGCGGCTATAGCTCGGGCAGATTCCGGACCCGCAACCGGGGAACCTGCGAGAGGGCGCTTGGCCTCGACATTCGAGCACTCAGGCGGGCGGGACTATGCCGCGAAGGTTGCCAAGCCGCTCGAACGTGGCGGTGGACCTGGAATGATGGAAGCGACGCGGGCAGCATGTCGGTGAGCGTAGACCTGACCGATCCGCTGGAGCGGACTGTGCAGCTGACCTACAGCGCAGACGGCGAGCCTAGGTCCGAAACGATTCAAATCCTTTCGCGGCCAATGCGGTTTGGCGGCCTGCGATACTATTTTCGATGTCCCGCCACCGCCCGGCGCTGTGAAAAACTCTACCGCTCCGGTGGCCGGTTCGTGTCGCGTCAAGCCGGGCGTCTCACCTATGCATCCCAATCCGAAGGGCCGCTCGACCGGATGATCCGCGCCAAGGGCAAGCTGGAGAAACGGCTGTGGCCCGAAGGCAAGCGCGCCACGCCAAGGGGCCGGAACCGCCGGGCCCTGATTGATCGGTGGTCAGACCTAGAGGAGCGAGTGGATCGCTGCCTAGACAGTTTCCTCGCGGGCGTTGCGGGAAGGCTTCTCCGAATGGGAGGTAGGTCTGATGGCACGTTTTGACCGTTCCCTATGGTCCCTGACCGGGGCGTTGGTTGTGGAAAATCCCCGGAAAGCCCTACTAATTCAGGGTTTGGGAAGCTGAACTGTGCTATACGAAATGGGTGTCCCCTGCTTCGATTTCCCTAAGCAGCCGGCGGTTTGAGCAGTCCGGCAATCCCCGCCAGGTTCGGCGGGTGCATCGTCGCGCGGCGGTGGCATAGTGAACGCCTCGCTCCCCCCTCGTTTGTTGGACGCCAAGGCAGGGGCTGAGTATTTCTCGCTCCCGGTGGCGACCTTCAAACGCCTAGCCGTTGGACGCTGCAATATCGGCGGATGCGTCCGCTATGACCGCTTCGCGCTCGACGCCTACCTTGACGGGGAGTCGGCGGTGGTCGCCAATCCCGACAATGGCAACGACCCGGAGGCGGCGCTTGCGCGGTTCACTCAACGTCAGTCGAATGCTTCCCGGCGTCCATAGGGTCCGCAAGGAACTCGCGAGCGGGCCTGCCGAATATTGGTACGCCTGGCGCGGTGGTCCGTGCATCCTGACCGCCAAGGCCAAAAGCGACGCATTGCTTGAACGAGAGGTAGAACGGCTCGCCCCGGCGGCGGCTGAGCTTTACGGGCGGGACACGCGCCCAGCGGTAGATACCGCGTTCCTCGCGGGCCTCGTGACCCGGTACCTCGGCAGCCTCGAATTTGAACGGCTGGCGGATCGCACGCGCCGCGACCGGCGCAAGAATTTGGACCGCGCCCGGGCCGACCTTGGCGCACTCGAACTCTACGCCCTGGAGGCGCGTGGAGCGCGGTCATTGCTGCTTGGCTGGCGCGACCGCTTCAAGGCGACGCCACGTACGGCGGACGCGTTGCTATCGGACCTTTCGGCGGTACTCGGCTGGGCGCATGACCGGGGGGAAATAGCGCTGAACCCGGTGAAGGATTTCCCCCGCCTGTACCGCGTGGATCGGGCGGCTATCATTTGGCAGCCTCAGGACGTTGCGGCGGTGCTCGCACACGCCTCTGAGGAGCTTCGCCACGCGATCCTGTTAGCCTCACATACCGGCGCGCGCCTGGGCGACTTGCGCGCCCTGACGTGGAGCGCGGTGGGTCAGAATGCGGTCAGTTGGCAGACCGGAAAGAGCAGGGGACGGCGCACGGCGGTGGTTCCGATCACGCCCGACCTGAGAGCGGTTCTCGACGGTATCCCGCGCCGCGAGAGCCCCAACATCCTTACGAGCGCGCGTCGCCGCCCGTGGACGGAATCGGGCCTCGAAACGGCGCTCCGCAAAGCCAAAATTGCGGCGGGAATCCACGGCCTCCGGTGGCATGATTTCAGGGGGACAGCGGCGACCAATCTAGTGCGCGCGAACATGACCGAGGCGGACGTGGCGACGGTACTCGGTTGGTCTACCTCGAAGGTGCAGGAAATCGCCCGGCGATATGTCACTAGCGAGGAGGTTGGGCTGGCGATTTTGGACCGGTGGAAACGGGCCGGGCTGCGAAAGAGCCATACTTACTAGAATTTAGCCGATCTAGATTCGACTCTCGACTTGGCTGCGCATACCGTACGCGGCGCAACCTTCGGGGGAGGGAAATGCGTCCGCGAACTCATTCCATCGGCGCAATCGTTTGTGCCGGATTCTTGATCGCATTGGGCGGCGGCAACCCGTCAGCCGCTGCAACGTCAGACGACGGTGTCTACACGGGCAACCAGCTCCTTGACGACTGTGAAGCGGTAAACGCTGACCTGTCGTTCTGCCTCGGCTTCATCCGAGGTGCTTCCGACCTTAACGACCTGATGGACGTAATCGAAAACCGCCACACATTTTGCCTTCCGGATCATGTCACGTTGGGTCAGGCGAAAGACGTAGTCCTTCGGTATCTCAGAGAGCATCCGGCGGATCGGCACCTACCCGGGGCGGCGCTCGTTATCGGAGCCATGCGCTCGGCGTTCCCTTGCGGCTCGACCTCATGACTGCCCGGAATTGGACCGCAGCAATCGCATTGGGGTTGATAGCTTGCATCCCGGGGAGCCAAGCTGCTGCTCACCCGGGCGGCCTTGATGCGAAGGGCTGTCACCATGATCGCCGCAACGGGGGCTATCACTGTCACCGTCCGCAGCCTCCCGCTCAACAGTCGCCAGGCGTGCGCCGATTGGCATCGGGCCAAGGCTCGCAGCGGGCGCCCTTCGCTAATTGTGCGGCAGCACGGGCGGCCGGGGCTGCGCCTGTGCGACGCGGAGATCCCGGCTATTCCCCTCGACTTGATCGCGATGGTGACGGTGTCGGATGCGAGTAGGCTTGATTTTGGTTGGCGTGGCCTCGCTCTTGGCTTCGTGTAGTCCGTCAGCCGCGCCTCAGTCAGCGCACGTGTTTGCCGCAGAGGCTAGCTTGCGCGAATGCGGAACCGGCCAAAGCACCGTAGCGACAGCGTTGGAGGGCAACGGCGATATGCACCTCGCCGCTCAAACGGTCAGGTCAGTCGAAGGCTCCTGTAGGGAGGCCGCGAACGACATTCGACGTGACCCGCCTCCGGGACCGCAATGGACCGAAACCGCTTCCGCCGCCGACGGCATGGCAGACGGTCTAGAGGACGTCGCTAGCGCGCTCGATATGTATGATCGGTCGCCTAATGGCGCGCGCAGGCTGGCCCAGCGCGGGATGCAGAAATATCAGGCGGCGCTCGCCAAGTTGGACGCCGCGAACCGATGACTGAGCATCGCTCCGTTGGCTAGAAGGATTGGCTGAATGAACGGCTGGCAGAGCTTCGGAATCGCTGTCGTCGGAGGACTTGGCTTCGCGCTGCTGATCGGTATCTATGAACGGCTTGGCGTCATCGTGAAGCTGCTAGATCGCTTGGTGACGCGCGAATAGGATCGCTTACCGCCCGCCCTCTGGCGCGCCCTCTGCCCGCATCGCATCCCCCAAGCGACGTCCGCCGATCCGACAGACGGCGATCACCCGGTCATAACTAGTCGTCCGCCCGTACCGACCTCCGGTTACGGTGCAGACGGCCCAGCGGTGCATAGCGATGTCGCGAAGGTCCAACTTCGCCTCGCGCCAGCCAGGCTCTCCCACTTCGGGAGCATTGAAGTCGGCGAGACGCACTTCAACCAGGCCCGCCTCTGTACGCACGCAAAGCCCATCACCGTCGCCCACGTATTCAACGCGGCCCGAAAACGTCGAGCCTTCGCGTGTGGGAAGTGGCGCATTGCACGGATCGGCCAACGCGGGAGCCGCAACCGACGCTAGTCCGAGAACTAGTAAGAGCAGACGCATAGTCAGGTACTCGCCTCTGAGCCAGCCAACCTATGCCAAGGCTACGCGTTCGAGAACAGATCGGGAGCAGGGTTGTAAACTGACCTGTAAACCGCGCCTGTTTCGTGCCGACGGCGAAGCGCTCAAACCGTTGTGGGAGCGTTGGCTGGGGAACTAGGACTCGAACCTAGAATGACGGTACCAAAAACCGCTGTGTTACCATTACACCATTCCCCAGCAGGAACGGATCGCGGGTCAGGCATCTGGACCGCCCGCGCGGAGGGACGGGGAGATAGCGCAAGCCTTCCCCGGTTGCAACCGCCCGCAAGGCCATAATCCGCCTTGGTTTGCGGCCCGCTTCAATCCGCCGCGAAATCCTTGCCGAAATAGGGTGCGAGGTCGCTTGCCGGGCCGGGGTCGCATCGTTATAAGGCGCGCTCCCAAGTCCGGAGTGTAGCTCAGTCTGGTAGAGCGCTGCGTTCGGGACGCAGAGGTCCCAGGTTCGAATCCTGGTACTCCGACCATCCTTCTTCCCCCGGATTTGATCCGGGGTTCGAACGGAAAGGTCCTCCTCCGGCTTGGGGCCGCCCTGCAAGATCGCCGGCAAATTCGCTCGTTACCGCGCATTCATTTGACGGTGACGAACGCCAATCTATGGTCGTGCGGGGTTTTAGGGTCAGATCGTCTCCATGAAGCATTTCCTGTTGTCGATGGCCGGCGCGTTCGCCGCGTTGCTCGTCTTCTTCGTCATCGTCCCCTTCCTGCTGCTCGGCGCCATCGCCGGCTCGCTGCAGGGCGCGGCGGAGCGGACCGCCGCCAACGGCGCGGTGCTGGAACTGGATCTGCGCGACGGCCTGCGCGACCAGGACTCGACCTCGCCCTTCGGCGGCTTCGGCGGGCCCAGCCTTTCGGTGATGCGCATCGTCGATACGCTGCGGGTGGCCGAGAACGACGGCAAGGTGAAGTCGGTGCTGGTGCGCTTGCCCGAGGGCGGCATGGCGCCGGCCTCGGCCGATGAACTGCGCCTCGCCTTCCATCGCTTCCGCGCCTCGGGCAAGCCGATCGTGGCCCACAGCCAGGGCCTCTATCCCGACGGCATGGTTGTCTCGACCTACGAGCTGGGCGCGGCCACCGGCGAGTTCTGGATGCAGCCCAACGCCTCGTTCCAGGCCACCGGCATGGCGACCAGCGAGATGTTCCTCAAGCGCCTGTTCGACAAGTACCAGGTGCGCGCCGAGTACGAGCAGCGCTACGAGTACAAGAACGCCGTCAATCCCTACCTCTACGACGACTTCACCCCGGCCCACCGGGAGTCGACCCTGTCGTGGATGACCTCGATCTTCAATTCCGCGCTCGGCCAGGCCGCGCGTGACCGCAAGCTCGATCCCGCAGTGCTGCGCGCCACCATCGAAGGCGGCCCCTGGTCGGCCGACGAGGCGCGGGCCAAGCACCTGATCGACAAGGTCGGCCAGGTGAACGAGGTCGAGCAGGCCATGCTCGACCGCGCCGGCGAGGGCTCCAAGCTGATCGACTTCGAAGACTACGCCGCCGCCGCCATCGTTACCGAGCGCCGCAGCGGCCCGGCCATCGCCGTCATCAACGCCGAGGGCCCGATCGTCACCGGCAAGGGCGAGAGCGATCCCTTCGCCCGCGAAAGCACCATCCACTCCGACGAGATCGCCGAGGCCTTCTTCAAGGCCATCGAGGACAAGGACGTGAAGGCCATCGTCTTCCGCGTTTCCTCGCCGGGCGGCTCCGACACCGCGTCCGAGCAGATCGGCGCGGCCGTGCGCGCGGCCAAGGCGGCCGGCAAGCCGGTGGTGGTGTCCATGGGCACCTACGCGGCCTCGGGCGGTTACTGGATCTCGGCCGACGCCAGCCACATCGTGGCCAACCCCTCGACCCTGACCGGTTCAATCGGCGTCTTCGGCGGCAAGTTCGTACTCGGCGACCTGGCCAGCCACTTCGGCGTCGACATGCGCGACCTGTCGGTGGGCGGCCAGTACGCCAACGCCTTCTCGCCGACCTCCAGCTTCACGCCCGCCCAGCGGGCGGCCTTCGCCGGCTGGATGGACCACATCTACGACAGCTTCATCCATCGCGTGGCGGTGGGCCGCAAGCTGGACCCCGCCCGCGTGCGCGAGATCGCCAAGGGCCGGGTGTGGACCGGCGCCCAGGCCCTGCAGCTGGGCCTCGTCGACGAGCTGGGCGGCTTCAACACCGCCGTGGCCCGCGCCAAGGTCCTGGCCCGCATCCCCGCCGACCAGGAAGTCCGCTTCAAGCGCTTCCCGGCCGAGAAGACCTTCTTCGAGGCCCTGTCGGAGGCGATGGGCGTGTCGGAGACCTCGATGCGCTCGCTGTCGACCATCGGCTACATCCTCACCGACCCGCGCGCCCAGTCGATGCTGGACGAGGTATCCGAGGCTCGGATGCGCGAAGGCGGCCACGCGGCGGTGCTGTCCGACACGCCCCGGGTGGAGCACTAGACTCTTTCTTCCCCCCTTGAGGGGGAAGGCGGGAACCCACGCACGGCCTCGCTCCTGAGCGAGGCCGTTCTTGCGTGGGAGGATGGGGGGTCACTCGACCTGTCAGGCCGCGGCGCGACCCCCCTTCTTGCCGCGCGAAGGACGATCATCGCGACGCGCTGATCGTGCGCGGATAGTCTTCCCCCTCAAGGAGGGAAGAAAAAATCTAGAACAGCACGCCCGGGTTCATGATCCGCCTGGGATCGAGCGCCTTGCGGATTGAGCGCATCATCTCGACCTCGACGGCCGACTTGTAGCGCAGGGCTTCCGCCGACTTCAGCCGTCCCAGGCCGTGCTCGGCCGAGATCGAACCCTCATAGCGCGCGACGATGTCGTGGACGATGCGCGAGCCCTGGTCGCGCAGGGCCGAGAAAGCCGCCGCATCGGCCCCTTCCGGCATGATCACGTCGTAATGGATATTGCCGTCGCCGACGTGGCCGAAGGCGGTGACGCGCACGCCGGGATGGAAGCGCTCCACCGCGGCGGTGGCCTCTTCCAGCATGGCGGCGACCTTGGAGATCGGGGTGGAAATGTCGTGCTTCCAGCCGGCGCCCTCGGGCTTCTGGCCGGCCGACTGGTCCTCGCGCACCCGCCAGAAGTCCTTCACCTGCTGCTGGCTCTGGGCCACGGCGGCGTCGAGGATGGTCCCGTCCTCCAGAGCCTCGGAAAGCAGCCGCTCCATGGCCGCCTCCGCCGCGCCCGGCTCGCCCGAGGCCAGTTCGACCAGCACGGTCCAGGGATAGGCGCCGCCGGGCAGGGGATCGCGCGTGCCGGGGATGTTCTTCAGCACCATCTGCGTGCCCAGCCGGCTCATCAGCTCGAAGGCGTCGACGCCGCCGCCGGTCTCGGCCTTGGCGCGCTGCAGCAGTTCGACCGCCTTGGCGGGGCTCTCCACGCCCACCACGGCGGTGGCGCGCGAGCGCATGATGGGGAAGAGCTTCAGGCTGGCGGCGGTGATGACGCCCAGCGTGCCCTCGGCGCCGATGAGCAGCTGCTTGAGATCATAGCCGGTGTTGTCCTTTCGCAGGCGCTTGAGGCCCCGGAAGATCTCGCCGTTGGGCAGCACCGCTTCCAGCCCCAGCACCAGCTCGCGCATCATGCCGTAGCGCAGCACCGCCACGCCGCCGGCGTTGGTGGAGATATTGCCGCCGATGGTGGCCGTGCCCTCCGCCGCCAGGCTGAGCGGGAAAAGCCGGCCCGCGCCTTCCGCAGCCTGCTGGGCTTCCAGCAGGGTCACGCCCGCCTCGACCACCATGGCGTCGTCGGTGGGGGCCACGTCGCGGATGGCGCGCAGCTTTTCGGTGGAGAGCAGGATCTCACCCTCGGGGATCTGGCCGCCGACCAGGCCGGTGTTGCCGCCCTGGGGCGTGATCGCCACCCCGTGCTCGGCGCAGATGCCGACCACGGTGGCAACCTCCTCGACCGTGCGCGGCAGCACCAGCAGGGGCGTGGCGCCGTTCCAGCGCCCGCGCCACTCGTGCAGCTTGGGGGCCAGGCGCGAGGGGTCGTCGCTCCAGCCCTCGGGGCCGAGCGCGGCCTTCAGCCGGGAGAGGGCGTCGACAGGGTGGGGCGCGGTCATGGGCCTAGTGTCTCAATCCGTTCTCTCAGTGTCATCCCGGAATGCGCGCGGCGCACATCCGGGACCTCACGCGGCCGCGGAATGGGAGGTCCCGGCTCTCCAGCCCGCTGCGCAGGCTTGCGGCCGGGATGACATTGTTTGATGGGAGGGGATGAGCAAAGCCCCCGTCCCCGCCGTCGGCGTCGTCTGCCTGCGCGGCGACGAGGTGCTGTTGATCCGCCGCGGCAGGCCGCCGCGGCTGGGGGAGTGGAGCCTGCCGGGCGGCCGAATCGAGCCGGGCGAGCGGGCCCAGGACGCGGCGCTGCGCGAACTGGTCGAAGAAACCGGCGTTACGGCAGAGCTGGAAGGCTTGCTGGACGTCATCGACGGCTTCTTTCCGCCGGACCACCATTACGTGCTGGTCGATTACGTGGCCCGCTGGATTTCCGGGGAGCCGCGAGCCGGCGACGACGCGGCCGAGGCGGCGTTTCATCCTTTGGATGCAGCCTGCGCGCTGGTGGGCTGGGACGAGACTCGCCGCATCATTCGTCTGGCGGCCTCGCGCGCGGCGAGATGACGCTGGACGGTTTTTCGAACGGTGTTACGGTCGCCGGCGCCCAATTTTGGGTCGGGGAATTCAATCTATGAAGCGTCTCTTCCTTGGTGCGGCCGTGACCGCCGCGGCCATGGCTTTCGCCATCGGCGCCTCCGCCGGCACGACCGAGCCCGTGCACTTCACCATCGACAACGCCACCGACAGCACGATGACCTCGCTGCACCTGTCGACGCCGTCCACCAACAGCTGGGAAGAGAACATCCTCGACGAGGAAGTCGGCGGCGGCGATTCGGTCGACGTGACGATCGACGACGACCTGGAAGACTGTAACTACGATCTCCGCGCCGACTTCGACGACGGCACCAACATCGACGTCCGGAACGTGAACTTTTGCGAACTCGAAGGCCAGACGATCACCATCTCGGAATAGTCCTCGTGGTTGCGGCGGCGCTGGTTGCAGCGCCGTCCGCGGCCCAGGACCGACCGCCCGCCCAGCGCCAGACCCTGCTTGACCTGGCCTATGTGCTGGGCGAATCCCACGCCCTGGCGCGGGCCTGCGACGACGACAGCCAGTACTGGCGCGCCCGCATGGCGCGGCTGATCGAGCTGGAAAGCCCGGACCTGCCCTTCAAGGCCCGCCTCAGCGCCCAGTTCAACACGGGCTATTCCGCCGGCGAGGCCCAGTTTCCCACCTGCACCGCCGCCGCGCGCGCCGAGGCCGTCGCCGCCGCCAGACGTGGCCGGGCCCTGTCGCTGCAACTTTCCCGGATTCGATAGCGGCAAGCGTCGCGCTTCGATAAGCTTGTCCGCGACACGAGAGGGGACCCCGTCATGGGATTCGGAATTTTCGGAATCGCGCTGCTGGTTCTGGCGCTGATCGTCCTGTTCAATGCCGTCAAGCTGGTGCCGCAGGGCCGTGAGTTCACGGTCGAGCGCTTCGGCAAGTACACCCGCACCCTCAAGCCCGGCCTCAGCTTCCTGACGCCCTTCGTCGAGGGGGTGGGGCGGCGCATGAACATGATGGAGCAGGTGCTCGACATCCCGCAGCAGGAGGTCATCACCAAGGACAACGCCATGGTCCGGGTGGACGCCATCGTCTTCATCCAGGTGATGGACGCCGCCGCCGCCGCCTACCGCGTCGACAACCTGATCTACGCCATCCAGCAGCTCAGCCAGACCAATCTCCGTACGGTGGTGGGCTCCATGGAGCTGGACGAGGTGCTGTCGCAGCGCGACATCATCAACACCCACCTGCTGCAGGCTATCGATGCCGCCACCGAGCCCTGGGGCGTGAAGGTCAACCGCATCGAGATCAAGGACCTGACCCCTCCGGGCGACATCACCGACGCCATGGCCCGACAGATGAAGGCCGAGCGCGAACGCCGCGCCGTGATCACCGAGGCGGACGGCGAGAAGTCCGCCGCCATCGCCCGCGCCGAGGGCGCCAAGCAGTCCGCCATCCTGCAGGCCGAGGGCCGCAAGGAAGCCGCCTTCCGCGACGCCGAGGCCCGCGAACGCGCCGCCGAGGCCGAGGCCAAGGCCACCGCCATGGTCTCCGAGGCCATCTCCAAGGGCGACGTGAACGCGATCAACTACTTCATCGCCCAGAAGTACGTCGACGCGTTCGCCCAGCTGGCCAACTCGCCGCAGCAGAAGACCGTCATCGTGCCCGCCGAGATGAGCTCGCTGGTCGGATCGCTGGCCGGCATCGGCCAGCTGGTGGCCACCGCCGCGGGCCAGCAGGCCGAGACCCGCACGCCGGGCAAACGCTAGGGCCCAGGACAAAGACAAGGATCGTCCGCCATGGACATGATCGCCGACCTCTACGCCAACCATCCCTTCTGGATCTGGATGGCCTTCGGCGCCGTGCTGCTGGCCATCGAGGCGGCCACCGGTTCGGGCTGGCTGCTGTGGGCCGCGGCTTCGGCGGCCGTCACCGGCCTGGTCAGCCTCACCGGCCTGACCACCCTGCCGATCGAGCTCTCCGTCTTCGGGGTGCTGACGCTCGTCACCACCCTGATGTCGCGCAAGTTCATCCACAAGGTCCAGGGCGAGGGCGCCGACATCAACGACCAGACGCGCAGGCTGATCGGCAAGACCGGCCTGTCCGTGGGCGCCTTCACAGCCGGCCACGGCCGGGCCTTCATCGACGGCGCGGAATGGATCGTGGACCTGGAGGGTGCGTCGGACCTGGCGCCCGGCGCCAAGGTGGTGGTCACCGGCGTGACCGGCTCGCGCCTGACGGTGAAGCCGGCCTAGTCAGCCAGCGGCGCGGCCCCCAGCACCTCATCCACCCCGCGGTTGGCGAGCGCGTCGGCGTGCTCGTTCAGCTCGTGGCCGGCGTGGCCCTTGACCCATTTCCACTTCACCTCGTGACGCAGGCGCGCCTGGTCGAGGCGCTTCCACAGGTCCTCGTTCTTCACCGGCTTCTTGTCGCCGGTCTTCCAGCCGCGCGCTTTCCAGCCGGCCATCCATTCGGTGATGCCTTTCAGCACATAGGTGCTGTCGGAGTGCAACTCGACGGCGCAGGGCCGCTTCAGCGACTCCAGCGCCTGGATGGCGGCCATCAGTTCCATGCGGTTGTTGGTGGTCTCGGGCTCGCCGCCCCAGATGTCCTTGCGGTGGCCGCCGGAAATCAGGATCGCGCCCCAGCCGCCCGGGCCGGGGTTACCCTTGCAGGCGCCGTCGGTGAAGATGGTGACCCTGGTAGCGGTCAATCCGCCAGCACCCGGGGCAGTTTGAAGGTGACGGTCTCGCGCGCGCCGAGGTCTTCCTCGACCGACACGTCGAACCGCGCGCCGATAGCCTCGACCACGCCCAGCACCAGGGTCTCCGGCGCAGAGGCCCCGGCCGTGACGCCGACTGTTGAGACGCCCTCGAACCAGCGCCAGTCGATCCCGGCCGCGTCGTCGATCAGCTGGGCGTCACGGGCGCCGGCCTTGATGGCCACTTCCACCAGGCGCAGCGAGTTGGAGGAGTTCTGCGAGCCCACCACCAGCACCAGGTCGCAGCCGTCGGCCATGCGCTTGACCGCCTCCTGGCGGTTGGTGGTGGCGTAGCAGATGTCTTCCTTGTGCGGCGAGGTCATGGCCGGGAAGCGCGCCTTCAGCGCCGCCAGGATTCCGACCGTGTCGTCCACCGACAGCGTCGTCTGAGTGACGTAGGCCAGGTTGGCGGCGTCGCGCGGCTCGAACCGCGCCACGTCCTCGATGGTCTCCACCAGGCTGATGGCGCCGGCGGGCAGCTGACCCATGGTGCCCTCGACCTCGGGATGGCCGGCGTGGCCGATCAGCACGATCTCGCGGCCCTCGCGGAAATGCCGCTCGGCGTCGAGGTGCACCTTGGAGACCAGCGGGCAGGTGGCGTCGAGGTAGAGCATCTGGCGGCTCCTCGCCTCGGCCGGCACCGACTTGGGCACCCCGTGGGCGGAAAACACCACCGGCCGGTCGTCCGGCGCCTCGGAAAGTTCGTCGACGAAGACGGCCCCGGCCGCCTTCAGATGCTCGACCACATGCTTGTTGTGAACGATTTCGTGGCGAACATAGACGGGCGCGCCGTACTTCTCGATGGCCCGCTCCACGATCTGGATGGCCCGGTCGACGCCGGCGCAGAATCCCCGCGGAGCGACCAGGATCAGGCGCAGGGAGCGGCGTGGCGGAAAGGGCGCGTTCATCGGCTACAATCTAGGGCGCAACAGCCTTCGTTGCGAGGCCGCCCTTTAGCCTTTATCAGACGATCTAGTCGGATCGCCCGCCGCGCGGGCCAGCTTTTCAATACGGGCGGACTCTAAAGCATGCGTGCCCTTCCCCTCCTCGCCGTTGTGGCGGCCTCCATTTTCGCCACGACCGTGCTTCCGGCCGGCTACGCCGACGCGCAAACCACGCGCCGCGACAAGGCGGAACGCCAGGAGCGCGAGAAGCGCCAGAGGGACGAGGCCAAGGAGAAAGCCAAGCGCAAGGACGACCGGGGCCCCGCGCCGCTGGCCCGCGCCCGCGCCCAGGGCCCGTGCCCCTATGTGAAGATCCTCTATGACGCGGCCCGCTACGTCGAATTCACCGGCGAGCGCCAGGCCGCCGCCCAGGTCGCCTACACCGGCGAAATCCAGGGCGTGGAAAGCCGCTGCGCCTACCAGTCGGACGAACCCATCCGGGTCGACATGGTGGTGAGCTTCGCGCTCGGCAAAGGCCCGACCGCGCCGGCGTCGACCAAGAACTACCGCTGGTGGATCGCCGTCACCGAGCGCAACAAGGCGGTGTTCTACAAGCAGTATTTCGACATGCCGACGCAGTTCAACGCGGGCGACCGCGTCACCGTCGAGCAGACCATCGAGGGCCTGACCATCCCGCGCGCCTCGGCCACGACCTCGGGGTCGAACTTCGAGATCCTGATCGGTTTCGACGTGACCCCGCAGATGGCCGACTTCAATCGTGAAGGCCGCCGCTTCCGCATCAACGCGGGCCAGACTCCGACGGCCCCCGCGAGCCACTAGCATGAGCGACCTGAAAGCGGCCCTGGGCGAAGCGGCCGCCGCCGCCTTCGCCGCCGAAGGGCTGTCCGCCGGCTATGGGCGGGTGACGGCCTCCGACCGCCCCGACCTGGCTGACTTCCAGTGCAACGGCGCGCTCGCCGCGGCCAAGGAAGCCAAGGCCAATCCGCGCGACATCGCCAGCCGGGTCGCCGCGCGGCTGAAGGACGACCCGCGCCTGGCCTCGCTGGAGATCGCCGGCCCGGGCTTCATCAACTTCAAGCTCACCGACGCCGCCCTGGCCGCCCGCGCCAACCAGATCGCCGCCGACACGCGCGCCGGGGCCGAAGTCGTGGCCGAACCGCGCCGGGTCGTCGTCGACTACGCCGGTCCCAACGTCGCCAAGCCCATGCACGTAGGCCACCTGCGCGCCTCGATCATCGGCGAATCGATCAAGCGCCTTTTCCGTTTCCGCGGCGACCAGGTCTGGGGCGACGCCCACTTCGGCGACTGGGGCTTCCAGATGGGCCTCTTGATCACTGCCGTGGCGGAGGAGGGCAAGGCGGCAGAGTTCATGGCCGAGGGCGACGGGCCATTCCCGGCGCAGAGCCCCGTGACCATCGAGGACCTCGACCGCATCTACCCGGCCGCCTCGCGCCGCACCAAGGAGTTCATCGAGGTCGAGGGCGAGAAGGCTCCCAATCCCGAGTTCGACCCCGCCTTCCGCGACGCCGCGCGGCGCGCCACCGCCGAACTGCAGGCCGGCCGCCCTGGCTACCGCGCCCTGTGGAAGCACATGCACGACGTCTCGATGGCGGCGCTCCGGCACGACTTCGACGCGCTCGACGTTCATTTCGACCTGTGGAAGGGCGAGAGCGACGCCGATCCGCTGATCCCCGGCATGGTCGAGGACCTGAAGGCCAAGGGCCTGGCCGTACCCGACCAGGGCGCGCTCGTCGTCCACGTCGCGCGCGAGGACGACAAGCGCAAATTGCCGCCCCTGCTGGTGCTCTCCTCCGAGGGTTCGGCCATGTATGGCACCACTGACGTCGCCACCATCCTGCAGCGCCGCCAGGAGCAGGACGCCCAGCTGATGCTCTACGTCGTCGACGCGCGCCAGGGCGACCACTTCGAGCAGGTGTTCCGCACCGCCTACCTGGCCGGCTACACACCCGAGGGCTCGCTCGACCACCTCGGCTTCGGCACCATGAACGGGACCGACGGCAAGCCCTTCAAGACCCGCGCGGGCGGCGTGCTGAAACTCGGCGACCTGATCGAGATGGCGCGCGAGAAGGCCCGGGCGCGGCTCAAGGAACAGAACATCGGCGCCGACTTCCCGCCCGCCGAGTTCGAGGACATCGCCCACAAGGTCGGCGTCGCGGCCCTGAAGTTCTCCGACCTGTCGAACTGGCGCGGCACCAGCTACGTCTTCGACCTCGACCGCTTCACCAGCTTCGAAGGCAAGACCGGGCCCTATCTGCTGTACCAGTCGGTGCGCTGCAAATCCCTGCTGCGCCGGGCCGAAGCCGAGGGCGCCAAGGCCGGCGCCATCGTCGTGGCGGAACCGGCCGAACGCGACCTGGTGCTGACGCTCGACGCCTTCGAGACCACGCTGAGCGAAGCCTACGACAAGCGCGCACCCAACTTCATCGCCGAGCACGCCTACCGCGTCGCCCAGAGCTATTCCAAGTTCTACGCCGCCTGCCCGGTGCTGCAGGCGCCCGACGCGGCGACCAAGGCGTCACGGCTGGGGCTGGTGCAGACCACGCTGAAGCAGCTCCTGCTTTGCCTGGAGCTTCTGGGCATCGGCGTGCCGGAGCGGATGTAGGCGGCTTGAGGCGGCCGCACGGCCCCGCTAGCTTCGCCTCATGACCGATCTCGAACCCTTCGTCGCCGACCTGCCCAAGGCTGAATTGCATCTGCACATCGAGGGCTCGCTCGAGCCCGAGCTGATGTTCGAACTGGGGCGGCGCAACAAGATCGACCTGCCGTTCAGGTCGGTGGAGGAGGTCCGCGCGGCCTATGCCTTCTCCAACCTGCAGGACTTCCTGGACATCTACTATCAGGGTGCGGGCGTGCTGCAGACCGAGCAGGACTTCGCCGACATGGCGTCAGCCTATTTCGACCGCGCCGCGGCGGACGGCGTGCGCCACGCCGAGATCTTCTTCGACCCCCAGACCCACACCGACCGCGGCCTGCCCTTCGCCGTCGCCGCCGACGGCCTGCTGGCCGGGATGAAGGCGGCCGAGGAGAAGCACGGCATCACGTCGAAGCTGATCCTCTGCTTCCTGCGCCACCTGGACGAGGAGGCCGCCTTCGCCACCTTGAAACAGGCCGAGCCCTGGCTGGACCGCATCGTCGGCGTCGGGCTCGATTCCTCCGAGGTCGGCCACCCGCCGTCCAAGTTCGCCCGCGTGTTCAAGGCCGCCGGCGACATGGGCCTCAAGCGCGTCGCCCATGCCGGCGAGGAGGGGCCGCCCGAATACGTCCACGAGGCGCTGGACCTGCTGCACATCGATCGCCTCGACCACGGCAACCGTTCGCTGGAGGACGCCGAACTGACCGCGCGGCTGCAGCGCGAGAACATGACGCTCACGGTCTGCCCGCTGTCGAACCTGAAGCTCTGCGTCGTCGACGACCTGAAGAACCACCCCATCCCGCGCATGCTGGAGCTGGGCCTCAACGCCACCATCAACTCCGACGACCCGGCCTATTTCGGCGGCTATGTCGGCAAGAACTACGTCGAGCTGGCCAGGGCCACGGGCCTCGACCGCGACGCCCTGCTGACGCTCGCCCGCAACAGCTTCACCGGCTCGTTCCTGCCACTGGGCGAGCAGGCCAAGCATCTGGCGGAAATCGACGCCTACGCGGCGACTGCCTGATCTGCGGCGCGACGCCACGCTTGCTCCCTCACGGTTGTAGCGGGCAAAGTCTCGCCGAAGGGGAGTGGAGCTCATGAACAAGCTGATCGTCGCGGCCTGTCTGGCCGCCAGCCTGGCGTCCGCCTCCGCCTCCGCCGCCCGGGCCGAGGAGATGTCGTTGACGGTCTGCGCCCGGGGTGCGGGCGGGGGCATGTGGCATGACAGTCCCGCCGGCGCGGGTCAGTTCCTGGTCACCACGGTCGAGGACGGCGCCCTGCACACGGCGCTGGGCCCCCTGATCTGGGACACGCCCGGGCTGAAGGTGGGCGAGGGCCGCGACTCGCGCTCGATCATTAACATCTCCGCCACCGGCATCTTCATGCGCGGCGTCGGCCCCAGCCAGGGGCCGCTGAAGCTGATGGCTGTCTACGCCGACCCGCTGCACAGCCAGCGCCCGGAGCGGCTGGTTCTCTTCGCCAGCGCGGACGTCATTCCGGGCGACCAGACCGGCGAGCTGGCGCTCACCATCGACGGCAAGAGCTGGCGCTGGCCCTTCACCCCGGACGCCCCTGCGCCGGACCAGACGCGATTCGACATGCCCAAGCAGATCAACGGCCTTGGCATCGTCGAGATCGCCGCCTCCGACCCCGTGATGCCCCAAGTCGCCGCCGCCATCGCTGATGGCCGCGCCTTCAGCCTCGTGCTGCGCGACCCGGCCGGCAAGGAGGCCGCAAGGATCGAAGGTGCCCTGCCGGCGGCGGCCGACTGGACCCTTATCCGGGACAAAGAAATCCCGGCCATGCTGAGCGTCGGGGAGCACATGGTCCCGATGTGCCCAGCCGACATCCCGTTCTGGTTTGGCTGGAAGGATATCCACGACGGCAAGGTGCCGTGGCTGGGCGACACCCGGGCGCGCGACGCCGGGGACGACCACTAGGCTCCGAACACCCCGCTCCCGCTTGACTCTCAAGGGCCTCTCACACAGGGTCCGCCGGCTCTCGCGGGAGAGTTCGGGCCGGGTCAAACCGGGTCGACGCCGAAGGCGCAACCGCCCCGGAAACGCTCAGGCAAACGGACCGCGAAAGCTTGTAAAACGCTGGAAAGCCGCCGGTTTCGGCGCGCCGAAGGAGCAAGGACGGAGACCCCGTCCGGAATCTCTCAGGCTTCAGGACAGCGGGGGCGTTTCGGGGTGGGTGATTCCGCCTGCGAGATGCGAACCCGTTGCGAGGCCAGATGAGCGACCCGACCGATAATCTCAAGCGCACCCCGCTCTATGACGCGCACGTCGCGCTGGGCGCCCGCATCGTGCCCTTCGCCGGCTACGAGATGCCGGTGCAGTACACGGGCGAGGGCGGCGGGGTGCTGGCCGAGCACCGCTGGACGCGCGAGCACGCGGGCCTGTTCGATGTCTCCCACATGGGCCAGGCGACCATTACCGGCGCCGACGCCATCAGCCAGTTCGAACGCTTCTGCTGCGGCGACTACCAGGGCCTGAAGGAGGGCAAGCAGCGCTACTCCCTGTTCCTCAACGACACCGGCGGCATCCTCGATGACCTGATGGCGGCCAAGCCGACGGGCCAGGAGGGCCTGTTCGTGGTGGTCAACGCGGCCTGCAAGGACGACGACTTCGGCCGCCTGCAAGCCGGCCTGCAAGGCGACGCAAAGCTGACCCGCCTCGACGACCGGGCGCTGATCGCCATCCAGGGGCCCGAGGCCGCCGAGGTGATGGCGAAGCACAATCCCGAACTGGCCGACATGGGCTTCATGGACAGCCGCAAGCTCAAGCTGTTCGGCGTCGACGCCTACGTCTCGCGCTCGGGCTACACCGGCGAGGACGGCTACGAGATTTCCGTGCCGGCGGCCGACGCCGAGCGGGTCTGGAACACCATCCTGGAAGACGACAAGGTCCGCGCCATCGGCCTGGGCGCGCGCGACAGCCTGCGCCTGGAGGCCGGCCTGCCGCTCTACGGCCACGACGCCGACGAGACCACCAGCCCCGTCGAGGCCGACCTGGCCTTCGCGCTGAACAAGCGCCGCCGCGAGGCGGGCGACTATCCGGGCGCGGCCCGCATCCAGGCCGAGCAGGCCGGCGCGCTGAAGCGCGTGCGCATCGGTCTCAAGGTCAAGGAAGGCGCCCCCGCCCGCGAGGGCGCCGAGATCGCCGACGCCGACGGCAAGGTCATCGGCAAGATCACCTCCGGCGGCCCGTCGCCGTCGTTGGGATCGAACATCGCCATGGGCTATGTCCCGCCGAGCCATTCGGCGCTCGGCACGGCGCTCAAGGTCATCGTCCGCGGCCGCTCCCAGGACGCCGAGGTCGTGGCGATGCCCTTCGTGCCCAAACGCTTCTATCGCAAACCCGAACAAGACGCCTGAGAGGACTCAGCCAATGCATTTCACCAAGGATCATGAGTGGGTCCGCCTTGAGGGCGACGTGGCCACCGTCGGCATCACCCAGTACGCCGCCGACCAGCTGGGCGACGTGGTGTTCGTCGAGACGCCGGACGCCGGCAAGGCCGTGGGCAAGGGCGACAGCTTCGCCGTCGTGGAGTCGGTGAAGGCCGCCTCGGACGTCTATTCGCCGGTCTCGGGCGAAGTGGTCGAGGGCAACGCCGCGCTCGCCGACCAGCCCGCCATCGTCAACGAGGACCCGACCGGCAACGGCTGGTTCGCCAGGATCAAGGTGGCCGACAAGTCCGAGATCGCCGGACTGATGGACCAGGCCGCCTACGACGCCTACCTCGCCAGTCTCTGATTTCCCTCCCCCTTGAGGGGGGGGGGCCAGGGTGGGGGTGACATCGCCGACGCCGGCGGGTTGCCCACCCCCATCCCCAACCCTTCCCCCCTCAAGGGGGAAGGGAGCTAGGAAAGGTCTCTCCACGCATGCGCTACCTGCCTCTGACCCAAGACGACCGCCAGTCGATGCTTCGTGCGATCGGCGCCGGCTCCATCGACGATCTCTTCGTGGACGTGCCCGCCTCGGCGCGCCGCGAGGGGACGGTCGACCTGCCGAAGTTCATGGGCGAGCTGGAGGTCGAGCGTGAGCTCGCGGCGCTGGCGGCGCGCAACAAGCCGGCGGGCAGCGTGCCCTTCTTCTGCGGGGCGGGCGCCTATCGCCACCATGTGCCGGCGACGGTGGATCACGTCATCCAGCGCTCGGAGTTCCTGACCAGCTACACGCCCTACCAGCCCGAGATCGCCCAGGGCACGCTGCAGGTGCTGTTCGAGTTCCAGACCCAGGTGGCGCGCCTGACCGGCATGGATGTGGCCAACGCCTCCATGTACGACGGCTCCACGGCCACGGCCGAGGCGGTGCTGATGGCCACGCGCGTGACGCGCCGCAACCGCGCGGTGCTGTCGCCGGGCCTGCATCCCCACTACGTCCACTCCGCCGAGACCCTGGCCCACGCCACGGGGATCAAGACCGAGCGCCTGGCGCCGGCCGTCGACGCCGAGGCCGACGTCATCGCCGCCATCGATAGCGACACCGCCTGCGTCGTCGTCCAGACCCCCAACGTCTTCGGCACGGCGACGGACGTGACGAAGATCGCCGAGGCGGCGCACGCCGCCGGGGCGCTGCTGATCGTGGTCACCACCGAGGTGATGTCGCTGGGCCTGCTCAAGTCGCCGGGCGAGATGGGCGCCGACATCGTCGCCGCCGAGGGCCAGTCGATCGGCAATGCGCTGAACTTCGGCGGCCCCTACGTCGGCCTCTTCGCCGCCCGCGAAAAGCTGACCCGCCAGATGCCCGGCCGCCTGTGCGGCGAGACGGTGGACGCGGAAGGCCGCCGCGGTTTTGTGCTGACCTTGTCGACCCGCGAGCAGCACATCCGCCGCGACAAGGCGACGTCGAACATCTGCACGAACTCCGGGCTCTGCGCCCTGGCCTTCACCATCCACGCCACCCTGCTGGGCGAGAAAGGCCTGCGCCGCGTCGCCGCCATCAACCACGCCCAGGCCCGCAAGACCCGCGACGCGCTGGCCGCCGTCGATGGCGTGGAGGTGCTCACCCCCCGCTTCTTCAACGAGATCGCCGTGAAGCTGTCCCAGCCCGCCGAGCGGGTGGTGCAGCTCTTGGCCGATTACAACATCATCGCCGGCGTGCCGTTCTCGCGGCTCGATCCGGAAGCCGGCATGGACGACGTCCTGCTGGTCGCCGCCACCGAGATCGTCACCGACAACGACATCAAGATCCTGGCCGGCGCGCTTCAGAAGGTTCTCTCGGCATGAGGGCGCACCACAATCTCCTCTCCCCCTCGAGGGGGGAGAGGCCGGGAGTGGGGGCGGTCTCGCCGACCTTAGCCGGTCGGACGCCCTTCGCTTCAGCCGATCGCCAACACCCCCATCCCTGCCCTTCCCCCCTCAAGGGGGAAGGGTTCAGCGTGAGCTTCGCCCGATGAGCACCACCATGAACAGTGTCGGCCGTCCCACGGCTCCCGGCGACTTCGACCCCATCCACGGCTTCCAGTCCCTGACCGGCGGGCGCGGCCTGCTGCAGGACGAGGCGCTGATCTTCGAGATGGACGGCTGGGACAAGACCGGCGTCGATTTCCCTGACGCCGACCTGGATGCATCTGACCTGGGCGACCTGGTGCGGCGCGAGCCCATCGGCCTGCCGGGCCTGTCGGAGCCCGAGACCATGCGCCACTACGTGCGCCTGTCCCAGAAGAACCACGCCATCGACCTGGCGCTCTATCCGCTGGGCTCGTGCACCATGAAGCACAACCCGCGCCTGAACGAGAAGATGGCGCGCCTGCCGGGCTTCTCCGACATCCACCCGCTGCAGCCGCAGTCGACGGTGCAGGGCGCGCTGTCACTGATGGACAAGCTGGCCCACTGGCTGAAGACCCTGACCGGCATGCCGGCGGTTGCGCTGACGCCCAAGGCCGGGGCCCACGGCGAGCTCTGTGGCCTGCTGGCCATCCACGCCGCCCACGACGCCAAGGGCGACCACGCGCGCCGCGTGGTGCTGGTGCCGACCTCGGCCCACGGCACCAACCCGGCCACGGCGGCCTTCGTCGGCTACACCATCCGCGAGGTGGCCCAGACCGCCGACGGCCGCGTCGACCTGGCCGACCTGGAATCCAAGCTGGGACCGGACGTGGCCGCCATCATGGTCACCAACCCCAACACCTGCGGGCTGTTCGAGCGTGACATCGTCGAGATCGCGCGCCTGACCCACGCGGCGGGCGCCTACTTCTATTGCGACGGCGCCAACTTCAACGCCATCGTCGGGCGGGTGCGTCCGGGCGACCTGGGCGTCGACGCCATGCACATCAACCTGCACAAGACCTTCTCCACGCCCCACGGCGGCGGCGGTCCCGGCGCGGGTCCGGTGGTGCTGTCCGAAGCCCTGGCGCCCTTCGCGCCGACGCCCTGGGTGGTCAGCCATGACGACGGCTTCAAGCTGGTCGAGTTCGAGGAGGGCCCCGCCGCCCAGTCCTTCGGCCGCATGAACGCCTTCCACGGCCAGATGGGCATGTACGTCCGCGCGCTCACCTACATGATGAGCCACGGCTCGGACGGCCTGCGCCAGGTCGCCGAGGACGCGGTGCTGAACGCCAACTACATCAAGGCGCGCCTGAGCGACGTCATGAGCCCGGCCTTCCCCGACGGCCCCTGCATGCACGAGGCCCTGTTCGACGACCGCTGGCTGGAGGGGACCGGGATCACCACCCTCGACTTCGCCAAGGCCATGATCGACGAGGGCTTCCACCCCATGACCATGTACTTCCCGCTGGTGGTGCACGGGGCGATGCTGATCGAGCCGACCGAGACCGAGAGCAAGATCGAGCTGGACCGCTTCATCGACGCCCTGCGCGCGCTGGCGGCCGCGGCCAAGGCCGGCGACGTGGACCGCTTCAAGGGGGCGCCCTACCTGGCGCCGCTGCGCCGCCTCGACGAGACCCAGGCCGCGCGCCAGCCGAAGCTCAGCTGGAAGGCGCCGGAAGGCTCCAACCTGGCCGCGGAGTAGGGCCCCCGCGGCGGCCTGATCCGCTCACCGTCAAGCGCGAAGTCGCGGCGCCGGTCCCAGGGTCGGCGTGCTCGCCTGCGCGGCGAGGATGCCGATCAGGGCCTCGGCCATGCGTACCGCGATCGCCGCGATCCGCAGCGCGATTACGACGACTTTTCGCACTGATTCAGCAACGACCGTTTCTGTCATGTTTCACGTGAAACATCGCCAGACCCTTGTCAGGCAACGGTTTCCGCTGGCCGTCGCCCTTCGGACGGAAGCCGCAACCCCCGCCGGACCGCCAAACACCAATTCCGTGAAAAATGAGATTTTCGGCTAGGTCGCCGGCCGGTTCTCGTAGGCCAGCCTCATGGCGTGGGCGCGCAGCCAGTAAAAGCCCTGGTTCACGCCCGCGACCTCGATCGGAAGCCCCAGGCCCTGCATGAAGCGGGTGATCGCCTCGTCGGCCGAGCCGGTGTCCTCGTCGCCCTCGATGGCGGCCACGGCGGCGGTGAGGATGGCGTCGCGGTCGGCGGGCGCCATGCCCTTCCAGGCCTGGTCGAGCCGGTCCTGGGTGATGCCGCGCTCGGCTCTCAGCGCCGCGGCGGCGCCGCGCTCAACCGTGACCATCTTCAGGATGCCCAGCTTGTCGAGCATGTTGGCCGGGGTCATGCCGCAGGCGGTCTTCAGGCCGGCCTCGTCGGCGGCGTTGGGCCGCACCGATCCGAAGGCGCCGGACGCCTTGGTCTTGTAGGCCTCCAGCAGGGCCTCGCGCGTCTGCGGCGTGAGGTTGTTCCACAGGCACTCTCCGTCGCCGGAGGCCGCCAGGGCAGGGGAGGCGCAGGCGATCAGCCCCGCCGCGACAAACAAGCCAACCAAACGCATCACGAACCGCTCCACCGACTGGACCGTGACCCTAGCGGGGCCTTGGGGGGACGATCAACGCAGTTCGCGGCGAAGGCGTGTCGGTCGCCCCCGGCGCGCGCGGGTTTGGGCGGCCGGGCCTGGCTGGCCCCCGAGGCTGGATCCGACGCAAATCGTTTGGCGGCAAGGCTTTGATCGCTCTCGAAAACCTGATCGCTGCACCCATGCAATGAGCGTAAGCTCAGCGGCGTACGTCGGGGAGTATCTGATCGCCGGAGGCGAAAGATGCCAACGAAAGACAATATCTTGCGCGGGATTGTGGCCGGCTTCATCGCCACCACCGTCATTTCCTTCTTCATGGTGCTGAAGGAGGTGTCCCGTGTTCTGTACGGGCTGGACCTTGTGGGTCTGCTGTCGGGGATGTTCAACACGCCGCAGTGGGCGGGCTGGCTGATGCACTACCTCATCGGCGCGGTCCTCTACGGCGCCCTGTTCGCCTACCTGGCGCCGCGGCTGCCGGGCGCGACCTGCGTGATCCGCGGCATCGTCTTCGCCTTCGGGGCGTGGCTGGTGATGCAGCTGGTGGTCCTGCCGCTGGCGGGCGCCAACTTCTTCGGCATCAAGTACAGCTTCTGGGCGCCGGTCATCACCCTGGGCCTGCACCTGATCTACGGCGTGGTGCTGGGCGCGACCTTCGCGTGGCTGAAGGGCTACTGGCGCGTCCACCACGAGCACCACGCAGGCGACTGGCGCGCCGTGTCGGGCGGCAAGGTGCCCGCGGCCTAGGCGGCAAACAGAAAGGGCGGCTCCTCGCGGGGCCGCCCTGGCTTGTCTTGCAGGACTGGAAGCCGGCCTAGCTCAGCTTGCCGGCCATGCCGGCGATGGCCTTGTCGATCAGCGGATCGCTCTTCGACGTGCGCAGGCGCTCGGCCAGCACCGCCTCGGTCGCCTGGGCTGCCAGGTCGGCGGCGGCGGCCTTCACCTCGGCGGCGGCCTGGGTCTCGGCCAGGGCGATGCGGCGTTCGGCCATCAGTTCGCGGCGCGCAATGGTCTCTTCCAGCTTCACCTTCGCCTGGGCCTCGAGGCGCTTGGCCTCTTCCACCGCGTTGGCGATCATGTCGCGGGCCTGGGCCTCGGCGGCCTCACGCTCGGTCTTCAGGGTCGCCAGCATGGCCTCGGCCTCGGCGCGGATGCGCGCGGCCTCGTCAAGGTCGTTCTGGATCTGCTGCGACTTCGCCTCGAGCGCGCCGCCCATCATCTTGAAGACGCCGAGGCGCCAGACGATGGCGACGAAGATGAGCAGGCCGACGAGGACCCACATCTCCGGCGACTTGATGTCGGTCAGCTCATGCCAGGTTTCAGCGACGATGTTCATGCGTTCCCCTTCGCGGTGGCGGCGGCGAGGGCGGCGGTATCGGCGGTGGTGGCCTTAACCCCGGTCAGCTTCTCGATCATGGCCTGGGCGGTGTCGGAGGCGATGGCGCCGACGTTGCCCATGGCCTTGTCGCGGGCCGCGCGGATGCGGGTCTCGGCCTCGGCCATCTTGGCGTTGAGGCGCTCGTCCTCGACGGCCTGGCGCTTGGCCGATTCCGCGTTGGCGCGGGCCTTGGCCTCGGCGCCGGCGCGCTGGGCGCTGGCGCGGGCTTCGGCGACTTCTGCGCGGCCGGCTTCGGCCTGGGCCTTGGCCTCGTCCTGGGCGCGGCGAGCCTGTTCCACCGCGTCGGCGATGGTCTGGGCGCGCGTGTCCAGCACCTTGCGCATGCGCGGCACGAAGACACGGCTCATCAGGAAGTAGACGATGGCGAAGGTCAGCAGCAGCCAGACGATCTGCCCGCCCCAGTGCTGGAACTGGAACTGGGGCAGGCCGCCTTCGTGCGGAGGCTCTTCGGTGCCGGTGTGGGTTTGCTCGGGAGCGGGGGCCATGGGCCTTCAGTCTTCCTGGATCAAAGCGATCGGGCCGCGCCCCGGGGACGCGGCCGACAACAGTTCAGCGCAGTCGCTTAGCTGAACAGGATCACGAGCGAGAGCACGAAGGCCAGAATGCCCAGCGCTTCGACGAGCGCGGTGCCGAGCATCAGGTTCGTGAACTGGCCGCCGGCGGCCGACGGGTTGCGCAGCGCACCTTGCAGGAAGTTGCCGAAGATGGTGCCCACGCCGATACCGGCGCCGATCATGCCCATGGTGGCGAGGCCAGCACCGATAAGCTTAGCAGCAGAAGCGTCCATTGAAGTCAGTCCTTGGTGGAAGTGGAGTTGGAGAAAGGGTGGATCAGTGGCCGGCGCCGGCGGTGACGGCGTCGTTGAGATAGATCGTGGTCAGGATCGCGAAGACGAAGGCCTGCAGGGCCGCGACCAGCAGCTCCAGCGCGGTCAGGGCGACAACGCCGCCCATCGACAGCACGGCGCCGGCGATGCCCAGGTTATGCAGGCCGAAGCCGCCGGCGAACGCCATGCCGCCCAGCGCGATGATGAAGCCGGCGAACACCTTCAGCGCCACGTGGCCGCCCAGCATGTTGCCGAACAGTCGAAGCGACAGGGTGACGGGGCGCAGCAGGAAGGAGAACAGCTCGATCGGGAACAGGAAGATCAGCATGTACCAGGGCATGCCGGACGGCGCGAAGAGCTTGAAGAAGCCCAGGCCGTGCTTCCAGAAGCCGATGATCAGCACCAGGCCGAAGACCAGGACCGCCAGGGTGGCGGTGACCGCCAGCTGAGACGTGGCGGTGAAGTTGCCGGGGATGAGGCCCAGCAGGTTCATGGTCAGGACGAAGGTGAAGATCGTGAAGATGAAGGGGAAGAACTTGCGGCCTTCATGGCCCATCACGCTCTCGGCGAGATCGTCGATGAAGGTGAAGACGCCTTCGCCCACCACCTGGAACTTGCCGGGCACGACCTTCGGCGAGGCGGTCAGGATGGCGAAGAACAGAATCAGCAGGCCCGCCGCGGCGAACATCGCCAGCGACGAGTTGGTGATCGCCATGTCGACGGTAAAGTTCGTCCCAGGGATCGTGAAATCAGGAAGGTCGATGACCTTCTTGATCTGAAACTGCTCCATCGGAGAGGCCATGGCGCCCCTTACTCCTCAATCGTCTTCGTCTTCGCCGGGTGGCAGGTCCTGCGGAGGACCGAACTCCCGCGCCGCTTGTTCACTCAACCGCTTCGCCAGCCGGTAAGCCAGGAAGACGGATAATCCAAAGCCCAAAAGGACGCCGGTTATGGTTCCCCACGGCTTCGAGTGGAAAATACCGTCCACCACCAGACCCAGGGCCAGACCCACGAACACCCCGCCCAGAAGTTGGGCGAGGAGGCTCCAGGCCATGCCTTGAGCCTTTGAGCCGTGCTGCGGCACGATTCGCGTGGTCCGGGCCTCAAGCGCGTCAGCCCGTGTGTTGAGGCTTTTCAGCGCCTCATCGCGCGGTTCCTTGGGCAAGGACATTTGACGGTGCTTTGGGGCTCGGCGCGACTGGCCGATGCGGTCTGAATTCGGCGCGGAACCTATAGACGGGAGGCCGGAAGGTCAAGGCGTGGGTGCGCTGCGGTAACACGCTGAAAATTCACCGTAAATCGACGGTTTCTGGCTTGAGCGCGGCGGCAGGGTCGCATTCGGCCTATTGCGCGGCCAGGGCCTCGGCCTGAGTCAGGTCCACGGAAACCAGTTGGGACACGCCCCGCTCGGCCATGGTGACCCCGAACAGGCGATCGACGCGCGACATGGTCACCGGGTTGTGGGTGATGACGACGAAGCGGGTGTCGGTGCGGCGGCGCATTTCGTCCAGCATGCGGCAGAAGCGGTCGACGTTAGCGTCGTCCAGCGGCGCGTCGACTTCGTCGAGGAAGCAGATCGGCGCCGGGTTGGCCAGGAAGACGCCGAAGATCAGCGCCGCGGCCGTCAGCGCCTGCTCGCCGCCGGACATCAGACTCATGGAGGCCATCCGCTTGCCGGGCGGGCAGGCGTAGATCTCAAGACCCGCTTCGAGCGGATCGTCGCTCTCCACCAGAGCCAGTTCGGCCTGGCCGCCCATGAACAGGGCCTGGAAGAGCGCCTGGAAGTGCTCGTTGATGACGTCGAAGGCGGCCAGCAGGCGCTCGCGGCCCTCGGCGTTCAGCTCATCGATGCCGTCGCGCAGCTTGGCGATGGCGGTGGTCAGGTCGGAGCGTTCCGCCTTCATGGTTCCGAGCCGGTCGCCGTATTCCCTGGCTTCGTCCTCTGCACGCAGGTTCACCGGGCCGAGCGCATCGCGTTCGCGCTCCAGCCCGTAGAGCAGCGATTCGGCCCCGGCCGCGTCGCCCGGGGCGGCGACCGCGTCCTCCTTCAGCTTGGCGCCCAGCTCCTCCGGCGACATCTGGGCGGTCTCGCGCAGCTGCATGTCGACCTCGACGAGGCGCTCGCGGGCGGCCTCTTCGCGCGCGGCGGCTCCGGCGCGGGTCTCGCGCGCCTCGGCGGCCTGGCGCTCGGTGACGCGCGAAGCGGTGTCGGCGGCCTGTGCGGCGGCGTCGGCTTCGGAGAGCGCGTCGGCGGACTTGCGGCGGCGCGCCTCGGCCGCGTTGAAGTTGTCCAGCAGAGCGTCGCGGCGGGCCACGATGGCCTCGGGCGCGGCCTCGGCCCGGGCGAGGGCGCCTTGCGTCTTCTCGCGGTCGGCCTCGAGCCGCTCGATGCGTTCGACGGCAGACTTGCGACGTCCACCCCAGGCCAGGTCGTCATGCCTGAGATCGTGAAGCCGGCGCTGGCGGCCGTCGCGCTCGCGAGCCTCGGAATCGAAGGCCACGCGAGCCTGGGAGGCCTCGCCGCGGGCGGTCTCGGCGGTGGCGCGAGCGGCCATGAGCTGGGTCATCAGCGGCGCGGTATCGCCGTCGTCGGCAGAGCCGGTCGCGGCTTCCACGGCGGCGATGGCCTCGGCCAGTTCGGCTTCCAGCCGCACGACGCTTTCATCCAGGCCCTGGGCGCGGGCCTCCCGTCGGGCCTGGTCGCGGGCCAGGCGTTCGGCGTTGTCGCGGGCGGCGGCGACGGCGCGCTCGGCCTCGCCGGGCTGCTTGCGGGCTTCGCGCAGGGCCTCGTCGGCGGCGCGCACCGCGTCGGCGGCGGCTTTCTGGGCGGCGGCGGCGGCTTCAGCCTCCGGCTTGGCGGAGTCGATCTCGGCTTCCAGTTCGCCCAGGCGGGTGCGCTGGGCCATGCGAACGGCGGCGGGCTTCTCGGCCTCGGCGCGCACGGTCAGGCCGTCCCAGCGCCACAGGTCGCCCTCGAGCGACACCAGCCGGGCGCCCACCGGCAGGCCCTTGCGCAGCGCCTCGCCGTTGGCGCGGGCGACCACGCCGACGAAGGCCAGGCGGGCGGCCAGCGCCTTGGGCGCCTCGACCTTGCTGGACAGGGGTTCGACGCCCTTGGGCCAGACGGGCGCCTTGGCTTCGGCGCCGGCCCAGTGGGCGGCGGCCTTGGCGTCCAGCGCCGCATCGAGGTCTTCCCCCAGCGCGGCGGCCAGCGCGGCTTCGTAGCCCTTGGCGGGGCGCACGGAATCGAGCGCCGGGGCGAACTCGCGCCGTGAGGAGCTGAGCAGTTGCGCCAGGCCCCGGGCTTCGGTCTGCAAGCGACCCAGCCTGTCTTCCTGGGTGCGCGCGGTCTGGCGCGCCTGCGCCTCGGCGGCCGCGGCGGCGTTGCGGGCCGCCTCGGCGGCCTCGACCGCGGCGCGAGCGGCCTGCAGGGCGGCGACGGCGTCTGCCAGTTTGGCCTTGGCGGCCTCGGCTTCGGGGCTCTCCAGCGGCCCCAGGGCCTCGCGTTCCTTGCGCGCGGCGTCCAGCGCCTGGGCGGTGCGGGCCTGGCGGGCTTCGGCGTCGCGCAGGCGGGCGGCCTCGGCGGCGACGCGGGCCTGCTGGGCGGCCAGTTGCGAGGCCAGGCGCTCGACCTCGGCTTCGGCGGCGGCGCGGCCGGCCTCGGCCTTGCGCCAGGCGGCTTCCAGTTCCGGGCCACGGTCGGGGCCGGACGAAGCTTCGGCTTCCAGGACGGCGATCTCGGCGCCCAGGCGCTCCAGCTGGGCGGCGGCGTCGTCGACCATCTTCTCTTCGCGCTCGACGTCCTCGCCAATGCGCTTCAACTCGTCGCGCAGGCGCTGGGCTTCCGCGCGCGCCTGCAGTTCTTCCTGCTCCAGCCGGTCCTTCTCGATGGTCAGCCGGTGCAGCACGGCCGCGGCGACGGCGTCTTCCTCGCGCAGCGGCTTGAGCCCTTCCTGGGCGGCCAGCGCCTCGGTCTGGGCCACCGCGGCGGCGCGGGCAGTCTCTTCCACGGCGCGCACGGCCTCGGCCATTTCGGCCTGGAGGCGGTCAAGCGCATCGCGCGCGTCAGTGTAGCGGGCGTAGAGCACGGCGCCCTGCAGGGCCCGGATCTCGGCGGAGATCTTCTTGTAGCGCTCGGCCTGGCGCGCCTCGCGCTTCAGCCGGCCCAGGGTCGACTCCAGCTCGCGGGCGATGTCCTCCAGCCGGTTCAGGTTGGTCTCGGCGGCACGCAGGCGCAGCTCGGCTTCGTGGCGGCGCGTGTGCAGACCCGCGACCCCGGCCGCTTCCTCGAGGATGCGGCGGCGGTTCTGCGGCTTGGCGGCGATGAGCTCGGAGATCTGGCCCTGACGGACCAGGGCGGGCGAGTTGGCCCCGGTGGAGGCGTCGGCGAACAGCAGCTGGACGTCCTTGGCGCGCACCTCCCTGCCGTTGACCCGGTAGGTGGAGCCTTCGCCGCGATCGATGCGGCGCACCACCTCCAGCACCGGCGCGTCGCGGAACGGCTCGGGCGCGCGGCGGTCGGCGTTGTCGATGGTCAGAGAGACCTCGGCGTGGTTGCGGGCGGGGCGCTCTGAGGTGCCGGCGAAGATCACGTCATCCATGCCGCCGGCACGCATCGCCTTGGCGGAGTTGGCGCCCATCACCCAGCGCAGGCTCTCAAGGATGTTGGACTTGCCGCAGCCGTTCGGGCCGACGATGCCGGTCAGGCCCGGTTCGATGCGGAACTCCTGGGGGTCGACGAAGGACTTGAAGCCCGCGAGCCTGAGGCGCTGGAATTCCACTGGCTAAGCGGCCCTCACCGCTTGCCGCGCAGCAGGGGCTGCAGCACCGCGTCGAGTTCGGCCAGGCTCTGTTTTCCCACCAGCTTGCGGTCGCGAATAATGAAGGTCGGCGTGGAGTCGACGTTGAACTCGGCCACGCCGGTCTGCACCCGCGTGTTGAGCGCCTCGGTCTGGGCGCTGTCCTGCACGCAGGCCAGCACCTGATCCGGCGTCAGGCCGCCGGCCGCGCCGCCCTGGTTTATCCAGGTCATGCCGTCGTGAGTGTCGAACAGCGCCTGTTGTCCCGCGAACAAGGCTTCGACCACGTTGAAGTATTTCGCGGCCGGCGCGCAGCGGGCGACCACGAAGCCCGCGGCGGCCAGGTTTCCCGGAGCGGTCGGCAACTCGCGCGCCACGAAGCGCACCTTGCCGGTCTTGACGTACTTGGCCTTGAAGGCCGGCCAGACCTCGCGTTCCCAGTCGCCGCAGTGGGGACAGACCGGGGAGAAATATTCGATCACCGTGATGCGGGCCGAGGGCTTGCCGATCCAGCGGTCGTCCGGCTTCAGGGCGTAATCGGCCGCCGCTTCCGACACGCCCGGAAGCGCAGCCGCTGCGAGGGCGGCCGCGAATCCAGAGGTGACGGCGCGGCGGGTTCGGCCCATGGCCTACTTGGCCGCCAGCAGCGGGTCGATAATCGCCGACAGCTCTTCCAGGGTCGGCGGCGCAGGCGTTTCGATCTTCTTGCCGTTGACCACGAAGGTCGGCGTGTACTGCACGTCGAACTCTTTCATTTCCTTTGTGTAGCGGGCGTTCAGCGCATCGAGCGCCTTCTGGTCGGTGATGCACTTGTCGATGTCGCCATCGCTCATGCCCATCGACTGGCCCAGCCGCATGATCCAGCCGCGCACGTCGCCGGACTGGTTGAGTTCGGGCAGGGTGCGCCAGGCGCCGTCGACGACCGAGAAGTACTTGTCCTTGCCGGCGCAGCGGGCCAGCAGGAACACCGCCGCGTCGGGCGGCCCGTGGATCATGGCTTCGCGCATCACGTAGCGCACCTTGCCCGTGTCGATGTACTTGGCCTTGAAGGGCCCGAAGGTCTCTTCGTTCCAGTGGGCGCAGTGCGGGCAGGTGGGCGAGGCGTATTCGATCACCGTGACCTTGGCGTTGGCCGGACCGAGGCTCATGTCGGCGCTGACGTCAGCCCCGGTTGAGCCCTTGTTGCAGCCGGCCAGGCCGACCGCGAAGGCGGCGGCGAGGGCGATCATGGTGCGGCGGGCTATCGGACCCATTCGGGGTCTCCCCTTCGACGGTTGGTTATTCACGCGCGACTCCCCCTTGTCGGACATCGCGCTCCTACAGTCGAGAACAAGCGCGGCGGCTTTTTGTCAACGGTGACGGATCGCCTAATCCCGGTTCGGCGGCGCCTTCCTGGGGATGGCGTGGCGGCCGAGCCGCTTCAGGGCCTCGCCAAGCCCGGTATCGGCCACGTCTTTGAGCGAGGCGGAGAGGTCGGCCTCGACCGCGGCGTCCACCGGCTGGACGCGGCGGCGCGGCACGGCGCTGGCCGGGCGGGCCCTGGCCTTGACCGGCCCCTGAACGATGCGGAGCTTGTCCACGGTCCCGGAGCCGAGGAACAGGTTCACCCGCTGCAGGATCTCGCCGGACTGGTGCTGGATGAGCGCCGCGGCGGGGCCGTCGACCTTGATCTCCAGGGTGGCGCCGCCGCCGGTGCGGGGTTTGGTCAGCTTCGAGGGTTCCGTGCGCCTGGCCAGGGTCTCGCCGACGATCTCGCGCCAGCGCGCGGCCAGCGCGCCCGTCCCTTGGCCGAACTTCTCGTCGAGCGCCTTGATCAGCTTGGCCATCGAACGCCCGGCCGTTGGCGCGGCCCGGTGCGGCGGGCGCGAGCGCTTGCGCGCCAGGATGGCGGCGGCTTCGGCGGCGGTGGGCAGCTGGCGGGCCATCGGCTGGTCTTAGCCTCCGCGCGACTTGATGTCTTTGTCGATGGCCTTGCGGGCGCGGATCAGAAGCACGCCCAGACCCTCCTGGATCGTGGCTCGCGGCGCATCGCCGGCCATGATGGCCTTCTCGCCGGGCGGGAAGATGATCGCCTGTAGTCCCGCGGCGGTGACCACGCGGATCTGGTAGCCCTCGTACTCGTGGTTCATGGCGCGCCCTTCCCCTCGTCGTGTAGACACAGCGCCAATGAACCAGTCCGCCGTCCGCCGCGCCATACTCGATTGGTACGACGCCCACGCGCGCGCCCTGCCGTGGCGGGTAGGGCCCTCGGACAACGCCGCCGGGGCGCGTGCCGATCCCTACCGGGTGTGGTTGTCGGAGGTGATGCTGCAGCAGACCACCGTGCCGCACGCCACGCCCTATTTCCTTGAGTTCACCCGCCGCTGGCCGACGGTCAGCGACCTCGCCCAGGCAAAAGACGAGGACGTCATGGCCGCCTGGGCGGGGCTCGGCTACTACGCCCGCGCCCGCAACCTGCTGGCCTGCGCGCGGGCCGTGGCGGGCGATCACGGCGGGGTCTTTCCCGACACTGAGGAGGCCCTGCGCGCCCTGCCGGGCGTCGGCGCCTATACCGCCGCAGCCGTCGCCGCCATCGCCTTCAACCGCGCGGCCAATGTTGTGGACGGCAATGTCGAGCGGGTCATGGCGCGCCTTTTCGCCGTCGAACAACCGTTGCCCGACGCCAAGCCGGAGTTGAAACGGTTGGCTGGCTCGCTGGTCGCCGCCGACCGGCCCGGCGATTGGGCCCAGGCCCTGATGGACCTGGGCGCGACGATCTGCCGGCCCAAGGTGCCGCTGTGCCCGCGCTGCCCGGCCGCCGCCCAGTGCGCCGCGCTCGCCCGGGGCGACCCGGAGAGTTTCCCGCGCCGGTCGCCCAAGGCGAACCGGCCGCGGCGGCATGGCGTGGTCTGGCTGATCGAGGACGGCGCGCGAATCGCCCTGGTGCGGCGCGAGGGCAAGGGGCTGCTCGGCGGCATGCTGGGACTTCCAACCAGCGAATGGCGAGCTAACCCCTTCCAGGACTCCGAGGTCCTGGAGGTCGCGCCGATTGAGGCGGCCTGGCGCGATCTCGGTGCGGTGGAGCACGTCTTCACCCACTTCGCCCTGACGCTGCGGGTCTTCGCCGGCGCCGGCCGCCTGCCGGGCGCGACCCTGGCCGACGCGCAGGGCCTTCAGGCCTTGCCGAGCGTGTTCCTGAAGGCGGCGCGCCTGGGCCTCAGCGGCGCCACGGCTCGCGCACCTCGTAGATCGGCGCGGTCGTAGCGCCGTCGCGCCGCGCCGCCAGCAGGCCCCGGTAGATCAGGCGCTTTACCGCGTTCTGCACCGAGGACTTGGACAGGCCCGTCTCCGTGGCGATGGTCTGCAGCGATGCGCCGACGGTCTCCCGACCCACGCCGCGGCTCCGGCTCCAAAGCCACAGATAGGCGACGAAGGCCGAGGGCGAGCGGTCGTGGCCGACCAGGTCGCGCATCAGCACATCGGTTATGTAGGGGTCTAGCGGGAGGGGCGTCATGCAATTGTTGCTATAGCAAACCTTGCACCGCTTGTCCGACGCCGCGCGTCCGGCCAAGGCTTGGGGCGAGGAGAGCTCCCATGATCACCCACCTGAAATTCGCCGGCATACCGGTGCGCGACCAGGACGCGGCGCTGAAGTTCTGGACTGAGAAGATCGGCGCCCGGATCATGACCGACAGTCCGATGGGGGCGCAGCGCTGGATCGAGCTGCAGATCGGTTCGAGCCAGACCGGCATCGTGCTGTTCACACCCGAGGGTCATGAGGACCGCGTCGGGACATTCTGGAACGGCAGCTTCGCCTGCGACGATGTCGAGGCGACCTACCGCCAGCTCAGCGAGAAAGGCGTGGAGTTCGACGGTCCGCCGCAGAAGCAGCCGTGGGGGACGTTCTGCATCTTCCGCGATCCCGACGGGAACCGCTTCGTGATGGGCTCGCGCTAGTTGATCCCGGCCCGGACCTGGGCGCGCAGGGTGTCGATCGAGGCGAAGCCCTTGTCGGTCTTGAAGCGCCAGTAGGTCCAGCCGTTGCAGGCCGGGGCGTTCTCCAGCAGGGCGCCCAGTTTGTGGATCGAGCCGGACAGCGAGCCGTGCACCAGCGAACCGTCGGCGCGCACGCGGGCCTCGTGTTCGCCCTTGGGGCAGTAGAGCCGGTCGCCGGGGCGCAGCAGGCCCGCCTCGACGATGGAGCCGAACGGGATGCGCGGCTCCAGCTTCTTGGAGCCCATGACTTCCAGGTCCTCGGGCGAGGCGGCCGTGACCTTGGCGATGCGCTTCCTGGCCAGCTTGGCGTAGGTCTCGTCGCGCTCGATGCCGATCCATTTGCGGCCCAGCCGCTTGGCCGCTGCGCCCGTGGTGCCGGTGCCGAAGAAGGGATCGAGGACCACGTCGCCGGGCTTGGAGGCCGACAGCAGCACGCGGTGCAACAGGCCTTCGGGCTTCTGGGTCGGGTGCGCCTTCTGCCCGTTCTCGTCCTTCAGCCGCTCCTCGCCGGTGCACAGCGCCAGCGTCCAGTCCGAGCGCATCTGGATGTCTTCGTTGAAGGCCTTCAGGGCGTCGTAGTTGAACGTATAGCGCTTCTGGCCGCGGGACTTGGCGGCCCAGATCAGCGTCTCGTGCGCGTTGGTGAACCGCGTCCCCTTGAAGTTCGGCATCGGGTTGGCCTTGCGCCAGATGATGTCGTTCAGGACCCAGTAGCCCAGGTCCTGGATGGCGACGCCGAGGCGGAAGACGTTGTGGTAGCTGCCGATCACCCAGATGGTGCCGTCGTCCTTGAGCACGCGCCGGCACTCGCTCAGCCACTCGCGGGTGAACTGGTCGTAGTGCTCGAAGCTGGCGAACTGGTCCCAGTCGTCGTCCACCGCGTCGACCTTGGAATTGTCGGGACGCAGCAGGTCGCCGCCCAACTGAAGGTTATAGGGCGGATCGGCGAAGATCAGGTCCACGGACTTGTCGGGCAGGGTGCGGAGGATCTCCACGCACTCGCCGATGTGCACGATATCGGTCTTCAACATGTCCCGGACCCTGGCTTGAACCGGGAGACTCAAGGGAACGCGGTAAACGCTCGATTAAGTTAACCTTTGGGCCACGCCTGGCGCAGCGTTCCGGTGACCTGCCGGAAACTGTCGGTCAGCACGATCTTGGTGTCGAGATCCGTCAGCAGGGCGTTCAGGTGGCCTTCCAGCTCAGGATCTGCCCTCAAGCGGGCGGCGACGGCTGCGGCCCGGTCGGCGGGCAGGCCCAGGGTGCAGTGCTCCGCCAGACGCGAGGTGACGTTGAACCGCTCATCGATGGTGACCTGCTCGGGGCAACGTGCTCTGACCAGGGCCTGGATGTCGTATGGCATCCGCGAGCGGATGTAGGCGCGGTAGGGCGGAACGGCCTTCAGGGTGAACTCGATGGTTTCGACGCTGAGATAGTAGTTGGAGATCTTCTCGCGCTGCTCCGGCGATCCGACGAGGTTCATGGCTCCGGTGGAGAGGATCTCGTCCCAGGTATTTCGCTTCATCGAGCGGGGGATGAGCTGGCTCGCCTCGTAGAGGTCGATCAGGAACCGCTCGCCCACTTCGCCCGGGGGCCGTTGCAGCGCCGACCGCGCCGCCAGCGCGTGGCTCTTCACCTGGCGATAGTACTTGGCGCGGATGCCCAGGTCCCTCGCGTTGGCGTCGAGATCGGCATCCAGGCGCATCCGATAGGCGCGGCCGGTCTCGTGCTCGATGCGCGCCTCGTTCCAGTTGCTGGCCTGAATGCCGAGGAAGACGCCAAGCACCACGATCAGCAGCTCCAGTCCGACGCCGAACCAGTCCTGCGATCGAAATCGCGCTCGCATGCGATTGAGGATCATTGCGCCGCCGCCCCCGGAAACGCAGTCAGCCTAAGCTACGCTTGCTTCGATGGCCAAATCGTCGAGTTCGATCTCCAGCTGCTCGACCATCCGCCGCACCCGGCCGAACGCGCGCCGGTGGATCGGCGACGGACCCAGGCGGTCAAGCGCCTCGGCGTGGACCGGCACGCCGTATCCCTTGTGCAGGGCGAAGCCGTAGCCGGGATAGAGCGCGTCCATCTCCACCATCATACGGTCGCGCGCCACCTTGGCCAGGATCGAGGCGGCGGCGATGGAGGCGGAATGGCCATCGCCGCCGACCACGGTGCGCACTTCGCAGGGCAGGGGGAAACGGTAGTTGCCGTCCACCAGCGCGATGGCCGGCGTCACGCTTAGCGCTTCGATGGCGCGACACATGGCCTTGCCGGTGGCGTGCAGGATGTTCAGCGCCGCGATCTCGGCGATGTCGGCCGAGCCCACCGCCCAGGCGACGGCGCGCTCCTTGATGATCAGCTCAAGTTCTTCACGGCGCGCCGGTGTCAGGAGCTTGGAGTCGTTCAGGCCCTTGGGGATCTTCTTGGGGTCCAGGATGACCGCGGCGGCCACCACCGGTCCGGCCCAGGGCCCGCGCCCGGCCTCGTCCACGCCGCAGACGACCTGCTCGCCGCACAGCTTTTCCAGCTTGAAGTGCGGTCCCTTGCGTTTCGCTGGCTTGGCGGGCGGCTTGCTCATCTGCTCTTGCCCATAGCCTCGACTTCGGCGTGACGGAAGCAGGTGGTCAGGTGGTCATTGACCATGCCTACCGCCTCCATCCAGGCGTAAACGATGACCGGGCCGACGAATTTGAAGCCCTTCTTCTTCAGGGCCCTGGAGACCTCGAGGGCCAGTTCGGTCTGGGTCGGGATGCCGCTCTCGGGGGTGAAGCGGTTCTGTAGCGGCCGGCCCTGCGGCATGAAGCCCCAGCAGAATTCCGAGAAGTCCTCGCCCCGGTCGCGCATGTCGAGGAACAGCTTCGCCCCGTTGATGGCCATGTCGATCTTGGCGTTGGAGCGGATGATGCCGGCGTCGGCCATCAGCCGCGCCCGGTCCTTCTCGCCGTAGCGCGCCACCTTCTCGGGATCGAAACCGTCGAAGGCCGCGCGGAAATTGTCGCGTTTCCTGAGGATGGTGATCCACGCCAGTCCGGCCTGGAATCCGTCCAGCACCAGCTTTTCCCAGAGCGCGCGGCTGTCGTACTCGGGCACGCCCCATTCGTCGTCGTGATAGGCGACGTACTGGGGATCTTCCCGGGGCCAGGGGCAGCGAATCGGGGAGGTAGTCATATCGTCATCGTAGATCCACTACCCGTCCGGCTTTCTCGACAATCGTGTCGCGAACGAACCTCGGGGCAAACTCAGGGTCGGGCATCAGCTCGTCGAATTCGGGCTCGTGGCCGATATCTTCCCAAACCCGCCATACTGCGCCGTCAGGTTGGAACATGAGGAAACGATAGGGGCGGGGTGAACCCCAAGTGTAGTCGCCAATCACAACGTCAGTATCAAGCGCGACCGCTAGTCTACGTGCGATCCGGGCTTCATCTGCTCCTTCACTCAGAAAGCCAATCCGGACGCCGAGCTGGATATTCGTCAGGAACTCGTCGCCGTGCCCCAAGGGAGCATATTGGTAATCTTCCAACCAACCCGGGTCGCCGACCCTTGAGACCTCGGTGAATGAACCCTCCGAATTGTCCACGATGTAAAAACCTGTGCGGTCTACGGCTTCGACGAGCGGTGCTTTCAACTCCGCTGAGCCCACGCGGCGACGCGTCAGAAATATCAGAAGGGTCATGCGATGTCGGCCCTGGGGAGCCAGTCGGGCCGCTCGATACGAACTAGCCGGCCCTCGACGCTGAGTGGCCCATCGATACGGTCGAGCCTGACCAGCGCCATGGCGCGGCCTTCGCCGCCGCTGAGAACCTCCCCGGCGCGCAGCAATCCTTCGGTCAGCACCTCGGCGCCGAAAGCCGGCGCCGGTCCGTCGAAGGTGATCGACAGCATCCGGTTCTTGATCACCCCGCGCCGCTTCATGCGCGAGGTGGTCTCCTGGCCGACGAAACACCCCTTGGCGAAGTCGATGCCGTTCAGCAGGTCGAAGTTGGCCTCGATGGGAAAGGTCTTGTCGGGGATGGCGTCGACAGCGGGGTCGGGAACGCCCTGGGCCAGGCGGAAGGCCTGGTAGTCGGTCTCGGTGGCGGTGGCCGCGACCTCGCCGCCATAGAGCCGCCAGCCCAGCACCGGCAGGCGCGGGTCCAGCGCCGCGCCAGGCATCGACTGCTCCCAACTGGCGAACACCGCGCCGTCGTCGGCGGCGATCTCCACCTTGGCCCGCAGGCGGTACATGGTCAGGCGCTGGATCAACGCGTCGCGGCGCTCGCCGGCGACATCCAGCAGGGCGCCGTCCGGTTGTCCGACCACGAACAGGTCGTAGAGCAGCTTGCCCTGGGGCGTCAGCAGGGCCGCGAAGCGAACCGCGCCGGACGCGAGGGTCTCCACATCGTTGCTCAGCAGGCCCTGCAAGAAGCTGCGCCAGTCGGGACCGCCGATGCGGACGAGCGAGCGACTGGTCAGACGGGCGACGGGCATGGCGCTGATGTAGGGCATGACGCCGCACCGACAAACCCCGCAACGGTTGCGCGAGTCGCTATAGTCTCCGCGACATGTCTTCAGCCTTCCCGATTCTCTGCATCCTGGAGTCCCGCCCCGAGGACGCGATTCTGTCGTCGGGACTGCTGCGCAAGCTGCACGACGAAATCCCGCAGGCCAGCTTCACCCTGGTCGGCTCCGACGCCTCCGCGCCGCTGTTTCGCGACATGCCCAATCTCGACGACCTGCTGGTCATCGAGGGCGACGGCGGGGGCGAGCGGCTGAAGCTGTGGAATCGGGTGCGCTCGGAAAAATGGGGTCTGGTCGTAGACCTGCGCGGGACCAGCCTGTCGGGCTGGCTGTCCCGGCGCAAGCGCGCCGAGCGCGCCCCGTGGCCCAAGGGCGAGCCTGTTCCGCACAAGGTGATCCAGGCCGCCCGCGTGCTGCAAGTCGAGGACGATCCACCCGCGCCCTGGCTCTTTACCGACGCCGACACAGAGGCCCAGGTCGACGCCTTCCTGGCCGAGCATGCCAAGCCTGGCGACGGCCCCATCCTGGCCATCGCGCCCGGCGCCGACTGGATCGGCAAGGCCTGGCAGTCCGAGCGCTTCGCCAAGGTCGCCGGCGCCATGCTGGGTCCCGACGGGCCGATGGCCGACGGGCGCCTGCTGATCGTCGGCAGCGAGGCCGACCGCGAGGCGGCCCACTCCATTCGCGTAACCGTCTCTCGCGACCGGGTCATCGAGGCCTGGGGCAAGCTGGACCGGCTGCAGACCTGCGCCCTGCTGAAGCGCTGCCGCTTCTTCGTCGGCAATGACTCCATCTGGACCCACCTGGCGACGGCCGCGGGCATTCCGGTGTTGGCCGTCTTCGGGCCGTCCGACGAGATGCTGGAAGGACCGTGGGGACCTGGCCGCATGGCGGTTCGCGGGCCCAAGTCGATGGAAGAGTTCCGCAAGCACGATCCGAAGCTGAACCAGACCATCAACCACATGTACGACGTGCCGGTCGACACGGTGGTGGAGGCGGCGCTCAAGCTCTTCGCCGAGACGGAAGCCGGCTACGAACCGCCTGCGCCTGTCGCGGCGCCTCTCGACAGCGAGGACGATCGGCGCGAGGACGAGGCCGAGATGACGTCCGAGGCGGATCCCGAAGCGGAGCCTGCAGCCGACGACGCCGAAACCGAAGCCTGATTCCGGAGGCCGGCGTGGCCCACACCTATGACCTGATCGTGCGTGGCGGCGAGGTAGTGAACCACGCCGGACGAGGCCTTGCGGACGTTGGCATCCGCGACGGCAGGATCGTTGAGGTGGGCGACCTCGGCCAGGCTTCGGCCGGCGAGATCTTCAACGCTGCGGGCCTCACGGTCTTGCCCGGCGTCATCGACACCCAGGTCCACTTCCGCGAGCCTGGCCTGGAGTGGAAGGAAGACCTGGAAACCGGCAGCCGCGCCGCGGTGCTGGGCGGGGTCACCGCCGTCTTCGAAATGCCCAACACCGAACCGACCACCACCGACGCCGAGGCGTTGGCGGACAAGCTCGCGCGGGCCAGGGACCGCATGTGGTGCGACCACGCCTTCTACGTCGGCGGCACTCACGAGAACGCGAAGTTCCTGGGTGAACTGGAGCGCCTGCCGGGCTGCTGCGGCGTGAAGGTGTTCATGGGCGCTTCGACCGGCACCCTGCTGGTCCCCGACGACGACGGGGTGGCCGATATCCTGAAGCACACCAACCGCCGCGCCACGTTCCATTCCGAGGATGAGTACCGCCTGGCCGAGCGCCGGCCCCTGGCGCGCACCGGCGACTGGACCAGCCACCCCGAGGTGCGCGACGCGCTCTCGGCGATCCGCTCGACCGAGCGGCTGGTCACCCTGGCCAGGGCCTACGGCAAGCGCATCCACGTCTTGCACGTGACCACCGCCGACGAGATCGCCTACCTGGCCGACCACAAGGACGTGGCTACAGTCGAACTCACGCCCCAGCACCTGACCCTGGAAGGCCCGGAGGCCTATGAGCGGCTCAAGGGCCTGGCCCAGATGAACCCGCCCATCCGCGACGCGCACCACCGCGCCGGCCTGTGGCTGGGGATCGAGCAGGGGGTCGCCGACGTCATCGGTTCGGACCACGCGCCCCATACCCTGGAAGAAAAGGCGCGGCCCTATCCGGCATCGCCTTCGGGCATGCCGGGCGTACAGACCCTGGTGCCGATCATGCTCGACCACGTCGCCAAGGGGCGCATGACGCTGGAACGCTTCGTCGACATGACCAGCCATGGCGCCCAGCGGGTCTTCGGCATCGCCGGCAAGGGCCGCATGGCCGAGGGCTATGACGCCGACCTGACCATCGTCGACCTGAAGGCCAAACAGACCCTGCGCCACGAGGACATGGCCACGCGCAGCGGCTGGACGCCGTTCGTCGGCATGGAGGTCCAGGGCGTGGCCAAGGCCACCATCGTGCGCGGCAAGGTGGTCATGCGCGACGGCGAGCTGGCCGAGGCCGCGCACGGCCGACCTGTGCGCTTCCAGGAGACGCTCGGCGCGTGAGCAAGAACGTCCTGTTCGTGTGCAGCCAGAACAAGCTGCGCAGCCCGACCGCCGAACAGATCTTCGCCGAGTGGCCGGGAATCGAGGTCACCTCCGCGGGCCTCAACAACGACGCCGAGGAGCCGTTGACCGCCGAGCTGGTGGAATGGGCCGACGTCATCTTCGTGATGGAGCAGGCGCACCGAAACCGGCTGCTCAAGAAGTTCAAGCGCAGCCTCAAGGCGCGGCTGATCGTGCTGGGCATTCCGGACGAATACGGCTTCATGGATCCGGTGCTGATCCGCCTTTTGAAGGCGAAGGTCACGCCGCACCTGCCGGTGTGAGACGCCCGCCTTCGCGCACTGGGCGCGTTTGCCGTCAAACGAAAACGGCCCCCGGAGCAATCCGGGGGCCGGTCTCTTAAGCGATCTAGCCTGAGAGCCCTATTTGTTCTCAGGCAGGCTGCAGGGCTCAGAACCGCGCGAGGCGGCCTGGGCGCAGCTGTTGGCGGTGGTGTACGGCCCGCGGTTTTCCGGCAGGTCGATGATGTAGCCCTTGGCTTCCGAACCGCGGCAGGCGACCTCGACGACGAGGCCGTCGCTGTCGGAGGCGCCGCGGACCGCGAAGTTCGAGACGTCGCAGTTCTTGGCGGCCATGGAGAGCTTCAGGCGCTCGGCCATGTCGGCGTGGCTGGTCAGCTGGCACTTGATCGCCCGGCCCTCAGCTTCGAAGCAGTCGAAGTTGGTGATGTCGGTCGTCGCCGAGCCGGCTTGCGGCACGAAGGCGACCAGGCCGGCGGGGCGGTCGGCGCACTTGAACTCGACCACGTCGCGCTGGCGGCTGTCGTGGCCCAGCACGCGGAACTCGGTGCCGTTGCAGGCGATGCCCTTGGCGTGCAGGGCCTGCAGGTATTGGCCTTCACGGGCTTCGGCGACCGCGCTGACGTTGGTCAGCTTGCAGCCGTCGCCGATGCCGGCCGCCTCGAGGCAGTCGAGCGCGCGCACGAAGGCGCCGGCCTTGGTCTCGAGGACGTAGCCGGTGGTGCCGCCGCAGGCGACTTCATAGAAGGCCGATCCGGACGCCGTGGCGCCCATGTAGCGGCCGTCGGCGACCGTGCAGGGGCGGTTGGAGCGCGCCGCGATGGCCGCGATGAAGGCGGTGCGGGTCGCCTTCGGGGTCAGCTTGCAGTCGTAACCGCCGGCGTCGGCGGCCAGGCAGTCGGTGGCCTTCGCCGCGCCCGTCGCCGGGCGGTCGAGGATGTAGCCGAGGCCTTCGCTGCAGGCGATTTCATAGCGGTTCAGCTGTGAAGCGGGGCTGTAGCCCAGGAACACCACATTGGTGACCGTGCAGCGGGCGCCCGACTGGGCCACGATCGGCTGGATCGAGGCGGTCGGGTTGGCGTTCTGCGGCAGCGTGCAGGTCGGCAGGGCGGCCGGCGCGGCTGCAGCGGCGGCAGGCTTGCCGCGGGCCGCCGGAGCGGCAGCGGCGGCGGGAGCCGGAGCGGCCGCGGCCGCCGCGGCGACCTGGATGCAATCGAAGGCGCGGGCGCCGGCGGCGCCGCGGTCTTCCAGGAGGTAGCCCAGGCCTTCGGAACAGGCCACTTCATAGGTCTTGATGTCGACGGGCTTGCCGTCGATCGTCGCCTTGCCGCCGCCCGTCGCGATGGCGTCGGCGACCGTGCAGGTGGCGCCGGGGGCGCGAGCGACGACGGCGGGCGCTTCCGCCATGCCAAGGGTCTTCTGCTCTTCCGGCGTCATCGGCTTGCCGTCGCGCAGGATCTCGCCGTTGGCGCCGCGGACTTCGTCGGAGGGTCGCAGGTCGCGCCCGCGACTGGGGGCGGCGTTGACCGCCGTGGTGATGGCCAGACTGCCCAGCGCGAGGCCGGACAGCAGCGCAAAAGTGAGCGCCAAACGCTTCATGGGTTCCTCCCAGAACTCAGGTTTTCGCGGGCACGCTTGCGCTTGCAGCCGCCTGTGGTCAAGCCCGCTCTCCTGACGGAAGACGTTGTTCTGGGTGAGGTTCCAAAGCGGCTTTGACGCGGCGGTGGAATGAACGCATGTTCAGCCTGTAGCGTTTTCAAAGGATACGGACTTGGCCGAACGCGCCTCACCGGACGAAAGCCTGGCGGATCTGTCGATCGCCGAGCCGAAGGCCAGGCTGGATTACCCCTTCGAAACGCCGCCAGGGCCGGGCGAGGCGATCGAGGTCGCCGACGGCGTGCTTTGGCTGCGCCAGCCGCTGCCGTTCCAGCTCGACCACATCAATGTCTGGGCGCTACGCGATGGCGACGGCTGGACCATCGTCGACACCGGCGTGCGCATGAAGTCGGCCATGGAGGTCTGGGAGCAGGCCTTCGCTGGGCCGCTCGGCGGCAAGCCCGTCACCCGCGTCATCTGCACCCACATGCACCCCGACCACGTCGGCCTGGCGGGCTGGCTGGTCCAGAAGTTCGACTGCCGGCTGTGGATGAGCCGGCTGGAGTACATCACCTGCCGCATGCTGGCCGCCGACACCGGCAAGGAAGCGCCGGACGACGGCGAGCGCTTCTATCGGTCGGTGGGCTGGAGCGAAGAGCAGATCGCCAGCTGGAAGGCGCGCTTCGGCGGCTTCGGCAAGGCCATCCATCACATGCCCGATTCCTACAGGCGGCTGGAGGACGGCAAGTTCATCCTCATCGACGGCAAACCCTGGCGGCTGGTGTTCGGCAACGGCCATTCGCCGGAGCACGCCTGCCTGTTCCGCGAAGAGGGCAAGGTGCTGATCAGCGGCGATCAGGTGCTGCCGCGCATCTCCTCCAACGTCTCCGTCTGGCCGACCGAGCCCGACGCCGATCCCTTGACCGACTGGCTGGATTCGCTTGCCAAGCTGGAACGCGAGCTGCCGGCCGACACCTTCGTCCTGCCCAGTCACGGGCTGCCGTTCTACGGCCTGCACGAGCGCACCCGCGCGCTGACCCGCGGCCACGAGCGCTCGCTGGAGCGCCTGACCAGGACCCTGGCTGAACCGAAGCGCGCCATCGACGTGTTCGGCTCGCTGTTCGCCCGCCCGGTCGGCGACGACATGATGGGCATGGCGACGGGCGAGAGCCTGGCCCACCTCAATTGCCTGAAGGAACGCGGCCTGGCCGTATCCGCGCCCGACGAACACGGCGTCGTCTGGTGGCGCGCCGCTTAAGGAAGATGACCCGATGACCGTACCCGTCACCACCGAACTCGCCGCCGGCGTCCTGACCATCAGCTTCGCGCGACCGGAGAAGAAGAATGCGCTGACCGACGCCATGTACGGCGTGGTCGCCGACGCGCTCGAAGACGCCATGACCAACGAGGCCGTACGCGTCGTGCTGTTCCGCGGCGAAGGCGACAGCTTCTCGGCCGGCAACGACATCGGTGATTTCGTCGCCGCCGCCATGGGCAATCCGGCGGGCATGAACGTGTTCCGCGTGCTCAAGGGCCTGGCCCACTTCGACAAGCCGATCGTGGCGGCGGTGAAGGGGTCGGCTGTGGGCATCGGCACCACCATGCTGCTCAACGCCGACATGGTCTTCGTGGCCGAGGACGCGCGGCTGTCGACGCCGTTCGTGAACCTGGCCCTAGCGCCGGAAGCCGCGTCGTCGATTCTGCTGCCCGCCCGCATCGGGCACGTGCGCGCCTTTTCGATGTTCGCGCTTGGCGAGGTCGTCTCCGGCAAGGACGCCGCCGCCTGGGGGTTGGCCAACAAGGCTCTGCCGGCGGGCGAGGTTGACTCCGCCGCGGCCCACGCCGCCGCCGAACTGGCCAAGCGCGCGCCGAAGTCACTGCAACTGACCAAGCGTCTGATGCGCGACGGGGCGGCGCTGTGGGCTCACATGGAAGAGGAGAACAAGGCCTTTGGCGGCCAGCTCTCCTCGCCAGAGGCCAGAGAGGCCTTCACCGCCTTCGCCGAACGCCGCGCGCCGGATTTCTCCAAGGTGTCGTGAATGCCGCTTTGACGGCGGGGCCCGCGCATTCTATCTGCGCCGCCCCGAGTTCAGAGTTGCGCCCATGACGGCCGAGACCCACGCCTCATTCCAGATCACGCCCGAGCAAGCGGGCGACGCCTACGGCGTGGAGGCGGTGGTGAACGCCGCCTTCGGCCCGGGCCGCTTCGCCAAGACCGCCGAACGGCTGCGCGAGGGCTCCACACCCATGGCCGGGTTCGTGGCGCGCGAGGGCGGGCGGATCGTCGGCTCGGTGCGTCTGTGGCCGATCCTGGTCGGCGAAACGCGGGCGGCGTTCCTGGGTCCGATCGCTGTCGAGGAAGCCCACCGCAAGGGCGGACTGGGCGCACAGTTGGTCGAGGCATGCCTGCAGGCCGCCGATGCGGCGGGCCTCTCCGCTGTTCTGCTGGTCGGCGACAGTCCGTACTTCGGACGGTTTGGGTTCGAACGGGCGGCCGGCGTGACCCTGCCGGGGCCGGTGGATGCGCGGCGGGTCCTGTTGCGGGCCCCGCAGGGCGATGCGCCGTCGGGGCTCGTCAGGCGCGCCTAGGCTTCCATCGCGGCGCGTCCGGGCCTACCTCATCTCTGTGAGCACCGATCAACCTCCCGGCCCCGAAACCGGCCTCGCCGCCATCGCCGCCGCCCAGCCCAAGCGCGGGCTGCCGCCGGTGCATCTGTGGCATCCGGAGAACTGCGGCGACATCGATATCGTCATCCGCCGCGACGGGCTGTGGATGCACGAGGAATCTCCGATCGGGCGCAAGGAACTGGTGCGGCTGTTCTCCACCGTGCTGCGCCGCGACCCGGACGGCTATTTCCTGGTCACACCGGTCGAGAAGATGCGCATCACCGTTGAGGACGCGCCCTTCCACGCCGTGCGCGTCGACGCCCGGGACGGCGTGCTCGTCTTCACCACCGACGTGGGCGACGAGACCGAGGCCTCGGCGGACAATCCGATCCGCGTGGAGACCGACCCCGTCACCGGCGAGCCGGCCCCGTACGTCCACGTGCGCCGCGGCCTGGAAGCGCGTATCGACCGGCCGGTCTTCTACGAGCTGGTGGCCATGGCGACCGAACAGTCGACCGCCGATGGACCGCAGCTGGGTGTCGCCTCTAGCGGGGTGTTCTTTCCGCTCGGACCGGCGGGGATCCACCGCGCGTGAGCAGCTTGCGTGAGCGCCTGATCGCCGTCCTGGAGCCGCTCGACAGCTGGAATTCCACAACCGCGCCGAGCCATTCCGACTTCGACCTCAATCCCGAATTCAGGCCGACAGACCGGCCCGCCCTGCGCGACGCCGCCGTGCTCATTCCGGTGGTCGATCATCCCGAGGGGGCGACGGTGCTGCTGACCCGCCGCTCGGATACCATGAACAGCCATTCCGGCCAGGTCGCCTTTCCCGGCGGGCGGCTCGACCCGGGCGAGGACGCCGTCCAGGCGGCCGTGCGCGAGGCCATGGAGGAGGTGGGGCTGGAGGCGTCGTTCATCGAGCCGCTGGGCCTGTCCTACTCCTACGAGACGGTGACGGGCTATGTGGTGACGCCGGTGGTGGCGCTGGTGCGGCCGGGCTTCACCCTGACACTGAACCCCGCCGAGGTGGCCGAGGCCTTCGAGACGCCGTTCGACTTCCTGATGGACGAGACCAACCACCTGCGCGCCTTCTACGAGCGCAACGGCCGCAAGCGCTGGTTCTACCGCATTCCCTGGCAGGGCCAGGACATCTGGGGCGCCACCGCGGGCATGATCCGCGCGCTGCGGGCCCGGCTCTACGGGGACGACGCCGAGGGTGCGATGATCGGAACGCCGGATGCTCGGGATGGGGGACCGGCGTAGGTCATTGCATCTCCGTTGGTGAACACGCTTAAGCTTTCACACCGCATTTCCCCGACGAAAGAATGCGCTAGAGACAGTTTGATGACTCGCCTGCCACCCCAAACCTGGCTCACCGCCCCGGCCACCGTGGCGGTGATGGATGCCCTCGAAGCGGCGGGTGGCAGAGACTGCGCGCGCTTCGTCGGCGGCTGCGTTCGCAACACGCTGATGGGCTACGACGCCGACGACATCGACATCGCCACCCGCCTCAAGCCCGACGAGGTCGTCGCCGCCCTGAAGGCCGCCGGACTGAAGTCCGTGCCAACCGGAATCGAACACGGCACCGTCACCGCCATTTCGCAGAAACAGCCCTTCGAGATCACCACCCTGCGCCGCGACGTCAGCACCGATGGGCGGCGCGCCACCGTGGCGTTCACCGACGACTGGAAGGAGGACGCCGAGCGCCGCGACTTCCGCCTGAACGCGCTCTACGCCGACCGCGAAGGCAATGTTTATGACCCCGTCGGCGGCGGGGTGGAGGACGCCGAGTTCGGCCGCATCGTCTTCGTCGGCGATCCCGAGCAGCGCATCCGCGAGGATTACCTGCGCATCCTGCGCTTCTTCCGCTTCTACGGGTGGTACGGACGCGGCGAGGCCGACGGTCCGGCGCTGCTGGCCTGCGGCAAGCTGAAGGACGGGATCGGCCAGCTTTCGGCCGAGCGCATCACCAAGGAACTGTTGAAACTGTTGTCGGCGCCTGACCCGCGCCCGGCGCTGCGGCTGGCGCGCCGGGTAGGGGTCACCGACGAGATCCTGCTGGGCGAAATGAACCGCGGCCGCTGGGCCTCAATCGTCGCCCTGGTGGAAGAACCTGACCCGATCTTGCGGCTGAAGGCGGTGACGCCCGACGACCCCGCGGAGCTGGCTCATTCGCTGTCGCGGCTCCGGTTGTCGAATGCCGAAATGGACAGGTTGAACGCTGCAGTGGACGGCACCGTCCCGGTCAGCCTCGACATGAGCGCGCGCGAGGCCCGCGCGGCGCTCTACCGCATCGGCGTGCAGGCCTTCGAGGACCGCGTGCGTCTGCGCTGGGCGGAGGAGCCCAACCGACCGGAGGCGGCGCGCGCACTGCTGGCCGTCGCCGGGACCTGGGAGCGGCCGAAGTTCACCCTGGGCGGCAAGGAGGCCATGGCCGCCGGCCTGGATGGCCCCGCGGTGGGGCAGGTGCTGCGCGCGGTCGAGGACTGGTGGGTTGCCGAGGACTTCCCCGCCGCTGGCGCGCTGGAAAAGCTGCATGAGCTGGCAAAGGCGGCGCCGGCATGAGCCTCGCTCCGGCCGGCTATTCCGGAAAGACCGTCATCGCCAAGCTGGGGCTTAAGCCGGGCCAGACCCTTGCCGTCATCAATCCGCCCGGCCACATCGATGAACTGGCCGCGCCCCTGCCGGACGGGGCGCGCATGGTGGAGGGGTTCGATCCGGCCGCGGAACTGGTCTGGGCCTTCGTCTCTGACCGCGCCGCGCTGGAGGCGGTGACGCCTCAGATCGTCGGTGCGGCTCAAGGCGCGATGATCTGGATTTCCTGGCCCAAGAAAGCCTCCAGGCTGTTCCGGGATTTGACTGAGGACGGCGTACGCGAGGTGCTGCTGCCCACCGGCTGGGTCGACGTGAAAGTCGCCGCCGTCGACGCCGACTGGTCGGGTCTGAAATTCCTGCGGAGGAAGACTTGAAACTCGCCATCCTCGAGACCGGCCGCCCGCCCGAGCAACTTCAGGCGCGGTTCGGGACCTATCCGCAGATGTTCGACCAGCTGCTGGGGGGCCAGAACGACAGCTTCGACGTCCAGGCGCTGGAGTTTCCCGAGCGGGCGGAGGACTACGATGCGTATCTGATCACCGGTTCTTCAGCGGGGGTCTACGAGGACCTGGCCTGGATCGAACCTGCGAAGGACTTCCTGCGCGCGGCAAAAGGCAAGGCCAAGCTGGTCGGCGTTTGCTTCGGCCACCAGCTGATGGCCGACGCTTTCGACGGCAAGGTGATCAAGTCTCCCAAGGGCTGGGCCATCGGCCTGCACCGCTACGACGTGGTCACCCGCGAGCCCTGGATGGACGACGACCGCCCGGTCGAGGCGCCGGCCTCGCACCAGGATCAGGTGGTCGAGCAGCCCCCCGCCACCGAGGTGGTGCTGGCCAGCGACTTCACGCCCTACGCGGCCCTGGCCTGGACCGACCAGCCGGCTATCAGCTTCCAGTTCCATCCGGAGTTCGACCCGGCCTATGCCTCGGCGCTGATCGAGGGCCGCATCGACGCCCGCTACAAGCGCGACTTCGCGGAGACCGCGATCGAAAGCCTCAAACAGCCTAACGACCGGCTGCGGGTGGGCGGGTGGATCCAGAAATTCCTGACTAACTAGGCTTCCGCCGCCAGCGACGAGTTGGAATAGCTCCAGTCGGCGGTCACTTCCCGGCCCAGCCAGCCGGGCCGCTCGAAGACTTCATCGCGGTGGGCCAATTCAATCTCGGCCAGCTGCAGGCCCGGCCGCGGATGGTCGAAGACATCGACGGTGAATTGGCTGTCGCCGACCTGCACGGTGTGGCGCGTCTTGCGGATCACGCCGCCGTCCAGCATGGCGCTCGCCAGGATCGCCTCAGCCTCGGCGGCGGGGATGGGCAGGTTGAACTCAGCGCGCTCGCGGCCGTCGGCGTCCACTGGCTTGCCCTTGATCGTAAGCACCGCCTCGGCGTTTTCCATGCGCACCCGAACGGTCGATTCCGGCCGCACCGAGAGATAACCGGCGCGCATCACTACCGGTTCGCCCACCACCTGCGCGCGCCAGCCGTCGCCGGTGGTCAGGAACTTGCGCTCGATTTCGCGGTGGGCGGGGTCGGCTAGGGCCATTTCACCTCGGGGGGCATGGAGCTGAGGATGGACTCCACGTTGCCGCCGGTCTTCAGCCCGAACAGGGTGCCGCGGTCGTACAGCAGGTTGAACTCGACATAGCGGCCGCGGCGCATCAGCTGTTCCTCGCGCTCGGCCTCGGTCCAGGCCTGAGACATCCGCCCGGCGGCGATTTCGGGGTAGACGCCCAGGAAGGCTTCGCCGACGTCGCGGGTGAAGGCGAAGTCCCGGCTCCAGTCGCCGCTGTCATGGTGGTCGTAGAAGATGCCGCCCACGCCGCGCGGCTCGTTCCTGTGCGGCAGGAAGAAGTACTCGTCGCACCAGGCCTTGTAGCGGGCATGCCAGGCCGGGTCGTGCGCGTCGCAGGCGGCTTGCAGGGCGGCGTGGAAGGTGACCGCGTCCGGTGCGTCCTGGCTGCGCTGAACATCGAGCACCGGCGTCAGGTCCGCGCCGCCGCCGAACCAGCCCTTCGTGGTGACGATGTAGCGGGTGTTCATGTGCACCGCCGGAACGCGAGGGTTCCTCGGATGCGCGATGAGGCTGATGCCCGTGGCGAAGAAGCGCGGGTCCTCGTCGGCCCCGGGAATCGTCTTGGCGAACTCCGGCGCGAAAGTTCCATGCACGGTAGAGCAATGCACCCCGGCCTTTTCGAAAAAGCGGCCGTGCAACATCCCCATCGTTCCGCCGCCGCCTTCCGGGCGCTGCCAGGGTGTGAACTCGAAGCGCCCCGGCGTCGGGCCATAGAGCTCGGCCGGCGCCGCCACCTCGAGGCTTTCGAAGGCGGCGCAGATGCGGTCGCGCAGGGTTTCGAACCACTGGCGCGCGGCGGTCTTTCGATCTTCCGTGGAGGGCGGCGGCGGGGAGGCAAGGGCGGTCATGGGCATGCTGGTAAGGGGGCTGGATTGAAAACGCCACCCTCAGGCGCTTGCTGCCGCACGGCCGCCTTGACCTGCATCAAGGCTTCAGCGGCGGAAGCTCTCCAGAGCATGCTGGCCGGCGATGAGCACGAAGACGGCGGCGGCGATCAGGACGGCGAGGATCATCGGACGGTTCCCTTGGCTTTCACCGTTCAAGCGTCGCGGCCGATTACGACAGAATCGGTCGCAGCTTGGCAATTTGCCCGGAAAGGCTGTCGAGAACGGCCGGGGAGCGTCCCCAATAGCGCGGGTATCCAGAGGTTTTCCTGAATGTCCGGTTGAAAAAGGGCGAGACGCATTCTAACGGTCCCTGCGACGCGCGCCGGGGCCCGAATCCCTGTCTCGCGGCTCGGCCATTGTCGGCCGGCCAACAGCATCAAGACGTGAGGACGGCGGCCTCTTAGACGGCCGTCCCAGCAAAGGGGTAGCGACGTGGCCCACGAGGGCGATCCCAACCATCAGGACCCGCACCGCCGGGACTTCATCCACATCGCAGCCGGCGCCGCCGCCGTGGGCGCAGGCGCCGCCGCCGTGTGGCCGCTGGTCGACACCATGAACCCGGCCGCCGACACCCTGGCGCTGGCCTCCATCGAGGTCGACATCTCCAAGGTCGCCGAAGGCCAGCAGATCGTGGTCAAGTGGCGCGGCAAGCCGCTCTTCGTGCGCTACCGGACTCCCAAGGAGATCCAGGAAGCCAAGGCCGCCGACCACGCGTCGATGAAAGATCCGCAGCCCGACGAGGCGCGCGTGAAGCCCGGCCACGAGCAATATCTGATCCTGGTCGGCTCCTGCACCCACCTGGGCTGCGTGCCGACCTTCGGCGCCGGCGACTACGGCGGGTGGTTCTGCCCCTGCCACGGCTCGATGTACGACACCTCCGGACGCATCCGGCAGGGCCCGGCCCCGCTCAATCTGCAGGTGCCCGAGTACAAGTTCCTGTCCGATCAGCGCGTGAAGGTGGGTTGAGATGAGCGATCACGAATCCACCTACGTCCCCAAGTCCGGCTTCGAACGCTGGATGGACGCGCGCCTGCCGATCATCCGCATGGCCGCCGACTACGCCAACCTGCCGACGCCGCGTAACCTGAACTACTGGTGGACCTTCGGCGGCATCCTGGCGCTGTGCCTGGTGATCCAGATCGCCACCGGCGTCGTCCTGGCGATGCACTACATCCCCAACGTCGACCTGGCCTTCAATTCCGTCGAGCGCATCATGCGCGACGTGAACTACGGCTGGCTGGTGCGCTACATGCACTCCAACGGCGCTTCGATGATGTTCATCGCCGTCTACATCCACATGCTGCGCGGCCTCTACTACGGCTCCTACAAGGCGCCGCGCGAGATGATCTGGATCCTGGGCGTGGTCATCTACCTGTTGATGATGGCGACCGGCTTCCTCGGCTACACCCTGCCCTGGGGCCAGATGTCCTTCCACGGCGCGGTGGTGATCACCAACCTGTTCGGCTCGATCCCCGTCGTCGGCCCCGGCATCCTGCAATGGCTGCAGGGCGGCTTCGCGGTCGACCAGCCGACGCTGAACCGCTTCTTCTCGCTGCACTATCTGCTACCGTTCGTGATCGCCGGCATCGTGGTGCTGCACCTTTGGGCGCTGCACACCGCCGGCCAGAACAACCCGGTCGGGATCATGATCCCCAAGGAGCGCCTGAAGCAGGACACCGTGCCGTTCCACCCGTTCTATACGGTGAAGGATGGCTTCGCGATCCTGGTCTTCCTGCTGCTGTTCGCCGCCTTCGTGTTCTTCAATCCGAACGCCATGGGCCACGCCGACAACTACATCCCGGCCAACCCGCTGGTGACGCCGAACCACATCGTGCCCGAATGGTACTACCTCCCGTTCTACGCGATGCTCCGCTCGGTGCCGGACAAGTTCCTGGGCGTGGTGGTGATGTTCGGGTCGATCCTGATCTGGTTCCTGTTGCCCTGGCTCGACACGTCGCGGGTGCGCTCGCTGCGCTACCGCCCGGCGGCGCGCTGGTTTTTCATCATCTTCGTGCTGGCCGCGCTGCTGCTCGGCTGGTGCGGGCAGAAGTCGCCGGACGACATGGTGTTCAGCGTGGGTGAAAACGCCGCCGGCCATCCGCTCGGCCTGACCTACGTCTGGTTCAGCCGCATCCTGACCGCCTACTACTTCCTCTACTTCCTCGTCATCACGCCATGGGTCGGCCTGCGGGAGACGCCGCAGACCGTGCCCGACAATATCGCCGCGCCTGTACTGACCGGCGACGAAGCCAAGGTTCCCGCCCAATGAGAGCGACCAAGACCCTGCTCGCGGGCCTCGCCCTGGCCCTCACCCTCGGCGCCGCCCCGGCGCTGGCCTCAAGCCGCGCCGAGCACCCCCGTGAACCTGTCGGCGGCTTCAGCTTCGAAGGTCCGTTCGGCAAGTTCGACCAGGCCCAGCTGCAGCGCGGCTACAAGGTCTACAAGGAGGTTTGCTCGAGCTGCCACTCCATGAAGCTGATGTCGTTCCGCGACCTCGGCATGAAGGGCGGGCCGTTCTGGTACGAGGGCCCTCGCTTCGCGAACCCCAACGAGAACCCCTACGTCAAGGCGATCGCGGCCGAGTTCGAGGTCGATGACATCGACTCCGAGACCGGCGACACGGTGAAGCGCAAGGCCACCCCGGCCGACCGCTTCCCCAGCCCCTACGCCAACGCCGCGGCGGCGGCGGCCGGCAACGGCGGCGCGGTTCCGCCGGATTTGTCGGTGATGGCCAAGGCCCGCCACGGCGGCGCCCGTTACATCTACTCGCTGCTGACCGGCTACCGGAATGCACCGGCGGGCTTGCGGATCCTGCCGACGCAGCACTTCAATCCGTGGTTCAACGGCGACCTGGCGGCCTACTGGTCGGGCGACCACCACAAGGTGCCCGAGGGTGGTTTCATCGCCATGCCGCCCCCGCTGACCAGCGAGGGCCAGGTCACCTACGACGACGGCACCAAGGCCACCGTCGACCAGATGGCCCAGGACGTCGCGGCCTTCATCGCCTGGGCGTCGGAGCCCAAGGCCACCGAGCGCAAGTCGCTCGGCGTGTCGGTGATGTTGTACCTGCTGCTGTTCGCTGGCCTGACCTTCCTGTCCTACCGCCGCATCTGGAAGGACGCGCACTAGGAAGGTGACAGCCTCGTAATGAGAGCGCCGTAATTTGCAGACGGCCTAGGTTTGATAGAAATCCCCCGGGACCAACTTCTCGGGGGATTTTTTCATGCCCAAATTCAGTCCGGTCGCCGCCAGCTGGGCGGTCCTTTACGCGCTCCTCTGGGGCGCGTCCGTCTGGGTGCTGTCCAACGCCGGGGGCGAGAACGCCGAAGAGGCGATGTCGATCGCGCCCATCTTCGCCCTCATCGGGCCGTTGCTAGCCTGGGGCTTGACCGCCATCGGCAAACGCGACGATGCGCCGGTCCCGGTGGCCCGGCCCAGCGTCGAAGCCTGGGCCGTGATCGGCTACCTCGTCCTCTACGCCGCCCTGTTCCTGGGCTGGGGCCTCACCGCCGTGCGCGAGTGGTTTCCCAACGAGCCCCAGAAGGAACTGGCCATCGACGCCCTCAAGATCACCGCCCACCTCGTCCTGCCCGCCGGCCTGCTGATCGCGCTGGGCGGCAAGATCGGGCCCCTGGTGCGCGTCCACGCCGGACGGCTGGCCTTCTGGCTGCCGCTGATCGTGCTGGGCGGCTTACTGCTGGGCCTGCTCAGCGTCATCAGTCCGAGCCTCAAGCAGATCGCGCAGTTGAATCTGACCCCGTCTGACTGGCTTTGGGCCGGGCCGGGGACCTTCATCTGGCTCGTTCTGGCCGTAGGCCTTTGTGAGGAGTTCCTGTTCCGCGCCGTGCTGTTGTCGCGCCTCACCGCCTGGCTGAAATCGGCCACCGGTGCGGTGGTCATCGGTGCGGTGCTGTTCGGCCTCGCCCACGCGCCGGGGCTTTGGCTGCGCGCCGATCCGGGCGAGTTCGGCCACTTCCACAATCCGCTGTTCGTGCTGGCCTACTGCGTGGCGGTGCTGTCGCCGACGGGCATCTTCTTCGGCATCCTGTGGCAGCGGACCAAGAGCCTTTGGCTGCTGGTGCTGCTGCACGTCTGCGTCGACTACCTTCCCAACCTGCCGGACTTCGTCCATTCCTTCGGATCGTTTTTCGGACACGGATAGGCATATGGCGGACTGGGTTCTCGGCATCCTCGGCGGCTCGGGCGTGTATGAGCTCGAGGGTCTCGAGAACCGCCGCTGGAATCGCCTCACCACGCCCTGGGGCGATCCGTCGGACGACCTGCTGTTCGGCGAGGTCGCGGGCGTCAGGCTGGTCTTCCTGCCCCGCCACGGGCGCGGCCACCGGCTGAGCCCCACCGAGGTCAACGCGCGCGCGAATATCGACGCCCTGAAGCGGGCAGGCTGCACCGACGTGCTTTCGCTGTCGGCGGTCGGCTCGCTGAAGGAGGAGCTCACTCCCGGGACCTTCGTGCTGGTCGACCAGTACGTCGACCGAACCTTCGCCCGCGAGAAGTCCTTCTTCGGCGGCGGCGTCATCGCCCACGTCTCCATGGCGCGGCCGGTATGCCCCCGGTTGTCGGCCCTGGCGGCGGAGGCGGCGAGGGGGGCGGGCGCGAGCGTCGTCGAGGGCGGAACCTACCTGGCCATGGAGGGCCCGCAATTCTCCTCCCGCGCCGAGAGCGATCTCTATCGGTCCTGGGGCTGCGACGTCATCGGCATGACCAACATGCCCGAGGCCAAACTGGCCCGCGAGGCAGAGCTCCCTTACGCCTCGGTGGGCATGGTCACCGACTACGACTGCTGGCGCGAGAATACCGCCGACGTCGAGGTCAGCCACGTGCTGCAGACCCTGATGGCCAACGCCGCCAGGGGCCGCGACCTGGTCGCCCGCCTCGCCGCCATTCTTGCCGCCACGCCGCGCACGGCCTCGCCGATCGATACGGTCCTGGACTCCGCCATCATCACGCCGCCCGAGGCCCGGTCAGCCGAGGCGGTGGCGCGGCTGGACGCGGTGGCGGGACGGGCGTTGCGCCCCGGCTGATCGCGTCTCCCGTCGCCCTGCGACCGCTGTTCACCGCAAAGCCTCGACGTGGAGAGGAAACGGGGCGTATCGTCCGCGCCTCTCGCTTCACCCTCTCAGGGAAATCGAATGATCCGCAAGTTCAGCGCGCTCGCCGCCATCGCCGTGATGGGCGTGGCGTCCATCGCCTTCGCCGCGCCCCCGGCCGCCCAGCTCGAGGCCTCGCGCCTGTCCGAGCATGTCCGAATTCTGGCCTCGGACGAGTACGAGGGCCGCGGCCCCGCGACGCCGGGCGAGGACAAGGCCATCGCCTACATCTCCCAGCAGATGGCCGCCGCCGGGCTGTCACCGGGCGGGCCCAACGGCTCCTGGTACCAGGACGTGGCCCTTGAGCGGTTTGAGAATGTCGGCACGCCGGTGATGAGCTTCGCCGCCGCCGACGGATCCTGGACGCGGCCGGTGAAGTACGCCGACGAAGCGGTGATCTGGACCAACCGGCCGGTCGACCACGTCACGCTGGAGAACGCGCCGCTGGTGTTTGTCGGATACGGCATCCGCGCGCCCGAGCGCGGCTGGGACGACTACGCGGGCCTGGACGTTCACGGCAAGGTGGTGGTGGTGCTGATCAATGACGCCGACTTTGAAGAGCCGGCCCTCAACACCTTCAACGGCATCGCCATGACCTACTATGGCCGCTGGACCTACAAGTACGAGGAGGCCGCGCGCCAGGGCGCCGCGGGCGTCATCATCGTCCATGAGACCGCGCCTGCCTCCTACGGCTGGAACACCGTGCGCAACTCCTGGACGGTGCCGCAGTTCGACATCGTGCGCCCTGACCCCAACGCCGAACGGGTGCCGGCCCAGGCTTGGATCCAGCGCGACGTGGCCGTGGACCTGTTCCACCGCGCCGGCCTCGATTTCGATGCGCTGAAAGCCAAGGCGCGGGTGAAGGGTTTCCGCGGCGTCCCCATGGACGCGACCTTCTCGGCCGACTTCAAGGTGAAGTCCGAGCAGATCGTCACCCACAACGTGATCGGAATTCTCAAGGGCGCCAAGCGTCCCAACGAAACGATCCTCTACACCGCCCACTGGGACCACCTGGGCGTGGGCGCGCCCGACGCCAATGGCGACGGCATCTTCAACGGCGCGGTCGACAACGCGACCGGCTCGGCCGGAGTGATCGAGCTGGGCCGTCTGTTCGCCCATGGCCCTCGCCCGGACCGCTCTATCGTCTTCATCTGCTACACGTCCGAAGAGAAGGGCCTGCTGGGCTCGGAGTTCTACGCCACCCACCCGGTCTACCCGTTGGCCACCACGGTCGCCGGCTTCAACATGGACGGGCTGAACGTCGTCGGTCCGACGCGCGACGTCGACGTCACCGGCTACGGCCAGTCGGACCTTGAGGACGACCTTGTCCGCGCCGCGACCGCCGAACACCGCACGGTGAAGCCGGCCGGTCATCCGGAGAGCGGCAGTTTCTTCCGCTCCGACCATTTCCCCTTGGCCAAGCGCGGCGTGCCGATGCTCTATGCCGGATCCGGCAGCGACATGATCGAGGGCGGCGAGGCGGCCGGGGAGGCGGCCAACAAGGACTACAACGTCCACCGCTACCACCAGCCCGACGACGAATGGTCGGCCGACTGGAACTGGGAAGGCGCCATCGAGGACCTGATGCTGAACTATACAATCGGTCGCGACCTGGCCTTTTCCGACCGCTGGCCGCAGTGGCGGACGGGCTCGGAGTTCAAGCCCGAGCGCGACAAGACGGCGGGGCAGCGGCACTGACATCTGAGCGGGTCGGGAGCAATCCCGGCCTGCTTTCCCTGACTACCCCCTCGTCTGGGATGGTCGCGGCCGTCTATTCGAACTGAAAATCGAGGACGCCGTCCATCGGTTCGCGTTGGTCGAAAGCCTGGTCCTTGTGGGGGCCGTCGCGGTCGACCCAGTGCAGGAACATGTGCGCCGACCAGCGATTGGGGTTCGGAATGACCCGCCCGTGGCGCAAGTCGTAGCCTTGGTAGAGCACCCCGTCGCCCGGCTGCATCAGGATCGAGGAGAAGGGCTTGTCGCCAAAGCCCTCCTCGATCGGCTGGGTGTCGTCGATGCGGTCCTTGCCGATGTCCAGCGCCCAGGGCTCGCCGTCGGAATAGGCCAGGGTAAGCGACAGGCTGTGCTCGCACGATGCCCGGTCGGAGTGGACGCGGCAGATGTCGCCTTGCTGGTAGAGGCGGAAGTAGTTGTAGGTGGGCAGCAGGTCGCGCCCGGTCGCCTCGCAGATCGCCGGCGTCATGCCCCACAGGAACTGGATCATCGGCCGGTACTGGTAGCCGTAGATCTCCACCGCGTTCTTGGAGAGGATCTCCGAGGTCTGGGCGAAGCGCTGCATGGGGATGCGCGCGGAATCCATGTCCTGCTTCAGACGCCGCAGAAAGACGTCGCACACTTCCGGCGGAACGAGCCCGCGCAGCGCGGCGTAACCGTTCGATTGATAGTCGCCTTCGACCTTCATGCCCTGACCCTCGAACGTCAGCGCCGTGGCGTCAAACGTTGAAGCGGAAGTGCATGACGTCGCCGTCCTTGACGACGTAGGTCTTGCCTTCCTTGCGCATCTTGCCCGCCACCGCGGCCCCGGTTTCACCGCCGTGGGTGATGAAGTCGTCGAAGGCGATGGTTTCAGCGGAGATGAAGCCGCGCTCGAAGTCTGTGTGGATGACGCCGGCCGACTGGGGCGCGGTGTCGCCGATGTGGATGGTCCAGGCGCGCGCCTCCTTGGGGCCGACCGTGAAATAGGTCTGCAGGCCCAGCAGGGCATAGGCGTCGTGGATCATGCGGTTGAGGCCCGGCTCTTCCAGGCCCAGGGTCTCGAGGAACTCGGTGCGCTCCTCGGCGTCCAGCATGGCGATCTCGCTCTCGATCTTGGCCGAGATGATCGAGGCGGCGGCCTTGTCGCGCTTGGCGCGCTCGACCACCTGGGCCGAGAGCTCATTGCCGGTGGCGGCGGAGTTCTCGTCGACGTTGGCGACATAGAGCGCCGGCAGCGAGGTCAGCAGCTGCAGCATGTGCCAGGCCTTCTCGTCCTCCTTGGCCACCTCGGCCGAGCGGGCGGGCTTGCCGGCGTTCAGCTGGGCCAGCGCCAGGTGCACCAGGCGCAGGGTCTGGGCGGATTCCTTGTCGCCGCCCTTGGCGCGCTTCTCGAGGTTGGAGACACGCTTCTCCAGGCTCTCCAGGTCGGCCAGCATCAGCTCGGTCTCGATGATCTCGAGATCGGCCAGCGGATCGATGCGGCCCTCGACGTGGGTGACGTCGCCGTCGACGAAGCAGCGGGTCACGAAGGCCACGGCGTCGCAGTCGCGGATGGTGGCCAGGAACTGGTTGCCCAGGCCCTCGCCCTTCGACGCGCCGCGCACCAGACCCGCGACGTCGACGAAGTTGATGCGCGCGGGGATGATCTCCTTGGAGCCGGCGATGGCCGCCAGCTTCTCCAGGCGCGGCTCGGGCACGGCCACGTCGCCGACGTTGGGCTCGATGGTGCAGAACGGATAGTTCGCCGCCTGCGCCTGCGCGGTCTGCGTCAGGGCGTTGAAGAGGGTGGACTTGCCGACATTCGGCAAGCCGACGATCGCGACTTTGAGGGCCATGGACTGGTTCGGCTTTCGAGAAGGAGGCGCGATCTAGCACGGCGCGCCGATTGGCTCAATTCGTGGAGGGCTCTAGTCGGCGTCGCCCTCGCGGGCGGCTTGGCGGGGGCTGAACTTCGGCGCGGGGGACAGGCGCATGACCTCGGCCTGGAAACGGTCGTCGTCGCCCGCCGCCAGGAAGGGCAGGGCGTCGGAGATGGCGTCGGTCAGGGCGCGCACCCAGGGCTGCTCGGCCTTGTGGAAGTCCGACAGCACCCAGGCGTGGACCAGCTCCTTCTGTCCCGGATGGTCGACGCCCATGCGGGCGCGGCGGAAGTCGGGGCCGATCTGGCTGATGGTCGAGCGGATGCCGTTGTGGCCGGCCGCGCCGCCGCCGGTCTTCATGCGAAAACGCCCCGGCGCCATGTCGATCTCGTCGTAGAAGACCACCACGTCGGCGGGCGTCAGCTTGTAGAAGCGCATGGCCTCGCCGATGGCGTTGCCGGAATTGTTCATGAAGGTCTGCGGCTTCATCAGCAGCGCCTTCACCGGGCCCGTGGGCGTGTCGATAGAGCCTTCGCGCACCACCGACTGGAACTTGGCGCGGTCCGGCCCGAAGCGGTGACGCTCCGCGATCGCATCGATGGCCATGAAGCCGATGTTGTGCCGGTTGGCGGCGTATCTGGGCCCGGGATTGCCCAGGCCCGCCAGGATCAACATGCCGGCCTCCCGCCGGATATGAAAACGGCCTCATCCGCGAGGACGAGGCCGTGTCCGATTTCAGACTGCGGCGAGGGCCTACTCCTCGGACGCGCCTTCGTCCGAAGCGGCCTCTTCCGAGGCGCCGCCAGCGGCTTCACCGCCCGCGGAGACCGCCGTCTCGTCGATCTCGATCTCTTCCTTGAAGCCCGCGATGGTCGCGATAACGAAGTCGCGGTCCTGCACGGTGAGGCTGGCGCCTTGCGGCAGGGTCAGGGCCGAGGCGCGGATCGTGTCGCCGATTTCCAGGCCGGTCAGGTCGACGACGATGTCTTCCGGAATGGCGTCGGCGCGGACCAGGATCTCGACGTCGTGGCGCACGATGTTCAGGCTGCCGCCGCGCTTGATGCCGGGGGCCAGTTCCTGGTGCTTGAAGTGAACCGGGATGGCGATCTTGATGGGCTTGGTTTCATCGACGCGCAGCAGGTCGAAGTGCACGGGCGCGTCCGACACCGGGTGGAACTGGACGTCCTTGGCGATGACCGGCTGCTTTTCCTTGCCGTACTGCAGGGTCACCAGGTGGCCCAGCAGCTTGCCGGTGTAGAGCGCCTTCTTGAACTCGGTCCCGTTGACCGCGATGGCCACCGGATCCTTGCCGCCGCCGTACAGGATGCCGGGCACCTTGTCGGCGTTGCGGACCGAGCGGGCGCCGCCCGTACCGGTGCGGTCGCGAACTTCGACGTTGAGAACGATGTCGGCCATGGCCTTGCCTCTAAAACGAATTCGCCGCGCAGCGCGCGCGGCGTTGGGTCAAACCCCTGAAATCAAGAGCGCGGCTTAATACAGGCATCAGTGGGGTTTCGCAACCGCGGCAAGCCTGAATCTTGAGCCGCCGGGCTCGGCCGGGTCCGACACTGTCGAACCCGGCCGGTCCGGAAGTCTATTTGCGCGTCCGCGGCGCCGTGCCCGCGGCGTTGCGCGAGGAAGACGCGGCGTCGGGCGTGCTGGCGATGGTGGTGCGCGTCCAGGCCGGCAGCGCCTGGGCGCCGGAGATCTTGGTCACGCACTCGCCGGCGTCCATCAGAATGTGCTGGCCCAGGCAGAAGACGTCCTCGTAGTGCGGCTTGGCCACGGCCAGGCACTGGTAGAGGTTCAGCTTGGACATGCGCAGGCAGTAGGGCCCGGTGCTGTCGGCCAGCAGGGCGTTGACGTTGACGGCGTTGTCGTCGCCCGCCGCGCCCAGCACCGACAGGGCCGCGATGGCCATGCCGCGCACCACCGCCTCGGTATAGGGCGGCGAGGCGGTCTGGGTGGTCGTGGTCAGGCCCGTGCCGCTCATGGCGGCCTGCATCAGCATCGAGGAGTCGGCGGTGTTGCCGCTCATCGGCAGGGTCGACAGGCGCTTGGCGTTGGCCAGGCGGGCGTCGCGGTCGGCGACGTATTCGCGCGACCACAGCTGGCGCTGGATATCGTAGGCGGTCTGCTTCACGGCCGAACCGGCGGCGTACAGCTGACGCCCGTCCTGGGCCAGGTTGGCGATGATGATGCCGGCGGCGGAGGAGGCGCCGGGCAGCTGGGCGGCGTAGGCCGGGTCGCTGTAGAGTTGGCGCACCATCTGGTTGCGGGTCGCCGCGTCGGCCGCGAAGGTCTTCACGCCGTTGACGAAGTTGGGATCCTGCAGGGCCAGGATGGCCGCGTAGGCCACCGCGCCGCGAGCGAATTCATTGGGCTCGTAGGCGGCGCCGCGCACCAGCGAAGCCTGGATCGAGGCCGCGTCGGGGAAGGTCGTCTGCATCGAGGAGGCGTCGCGCACATAGGCGCGGTAGGCCGCGGCGGCCTGCACCACGCCTGTCGACAGCGACATCGCCGGCGGCGGGGGCGGGGGCGGCGGGGGCGGCGGTTCCTCGGTCTTGCAGGCAGCCAGCAAGAGGACCGACCCGAAGGCCGCGACCAGCGCCCCGTTGCGAATATGATCCAACTTCATGCCGGGTACTCCCCCCACAAACAGCGTGTCGACGCCCCGAAGCGCGACTTGTCCACAGACTATAGACGCACGGCGGCGAAAGTTCGACCTCCGCGAATCAGTGGCGATTCGAAGCTTGGCCGTGAGGGCTCGGGACGCCGGGCGACGCGGGTCTTGCCCTGTTTTTCCTGTTCCGTGAACAGGGCGATGGCGGCGCATGGCCGATTGTCCTCCGTATTTCAGCGGCGAGGCGCTGCAATCTCACCGTTGCCGCAGGTCGTGCGCGTGCGGCAAAGCCTTGTGGTTCAACGACCGTGAGCCGCCCACGCCCTATGGTCGGTTGATCCGGGGGTGTGGGTCAAACGCCGCCGGCGGCGGCGATGGGGTGCGTGCGGAACAGGGGAAAAACGGGCTCGGAAACAGGACATGGCGGATTGCGGCAGGGGCCCGAAACAGGCCCGATGAAAACGACCGGCGACCGCAAAAAATCGTCGGCCGGCCTGAAAACCTGAGTACGGACAGGGGCTTGCCGGCGTCGCGCGGGATTTGCGCGAACGCCGTCGCCATGGCCCGCGACGCCGTCGCCATCCTCGCAAACGCCTCCGCCATGGCCCGCGACGCGGTCGCCATCGCTGAAGACGCGCCGACGCGCGCTTACCCGAGCATGCCGATACCCTTCAGCCAGGTCTCGAGCAGCGACGGCCACACGCCGGCCGGGCGGTCGGGCTGCCGCAGGCCAAAGGCGTGGCCGCCGCTGGCGAAGAGGTGCACTTCGGCCGGAACGCCGGCCAGGTCCAGCGCCCGGGCATAGACCGTGCTGTTGCAGATCTCGTCGACGGGATCGTCCCAGGCCTGCAGCAGAAAGGTCGGCGGCGTGCGCCGGGTGACATGGATGGACGGATCGAGCGCGCCCCCCGCGCGGCACAGGTGGCCCGGATAGACCGCGACCGCGAAGTCGGGGCGGCTGCTGACCTGGTCGACCGGGTCGACGGGCTTGTAGGCCGGCTCGACGATGTTGCTGGTCTGGGCCACCAGGTAGCCCCCGGCCGAAAAGCCGATCACCCCGATCTTCTTCGGATCGACCTTCAGCGCCGCCGCCCGGGCCCGCACCAGCCGGATCGTCCTCTGCGCGTCCTGCAGGGCGCGCGGAACGTCGGGGGTGACGTGGCAATGGCAGGCGTCGTCCCAGTAGTGATCGCTCTTGGGCACCCGGTACTTGAGCAGGACGCAGGTAATCCCCTTGGCCGACAGCCAGTCGCAGATCTCGGTCCCCTCGACCGTGATCGCCAGCACCCGGAAGCCGCCGCCCGGAAACACGACCATGGCCACGCCGGTGTTGCGGCCCCTGGGCGGATAGACTGTCATGGTCGGGGCCGAGACATCGAAGACCGCCTCGGACCGGCCCCCCGCCAGCGCTTCGGGCGTTTCGGCCACCAGCACGCTCTCGGGCTTCACCGCCACCCCCGCCATGTCCGGCGCCCCGTTGGGCCAGATGGGGGTTTGCTGCAGTCCGTCCGGCGCCTGCCACACCCGCACCGTCGAGCCGAGCGGCTGGGCGTCGATGGGCTGGCGAGCGGGCGGCGCTGTCCTCGCGACGACCGGACCGGCGCCGCACGCCTGTATCGCCAAAACCGCCAGGGCGGCCAGCCCTATCGCGCACGCAACGCCCAGCCCGCTTCGACCCATGGCTCAGTCCTCCCGAGATCCGTCGGACGATGGGCCATGGCCGTCGCCATGGGCAAAGGACGATGTCTCAGGTCAAACCCGAGAATTTCTCATGGGAAGGTGAGGGACGGTGTCAGTCGAACAGCTTCGACACGCTCTCTTCGTTGGCGATCCGCCGGATCGCCTCGCCGATCAGCTGGGCCACCGGCACCGTCCTGATCTTGGCGCACCCCTTCACCGCGTCGGTCGCCTGGATGGAATCGGTGATGACCAATTCGGTGAGCACCGAGTTGGTGACGCGCTCGACGGCGGGGCCGCTCAGCACGCCGTGGCTGATGTAGGCCGAGACCTCCTTGGCCCCGCGCTCCATCAGGGCGGCGGCGGCGTTGACCAGGGTGCCGGCGGAATCGGCGATGTCGTCGAACAGGATGCAGCGGCGGCCCGAGACATCGCCGACGATGTTCATCACCTCCGACACGCCCGGCTTGGGTCGGCGCTTGTCGACGATGGCGATCTCGGCGTTCAGCCGGTCGGCCAGGGCGCGCACGCGCACCACGCCGCCGACGTCGGGCGAGACGATCATCAGGTCCGAAGCCTTCTTGCCGTAGTTTTCCTTGATGTCGCGGGCGAAGACCGGGATGGCCACCAGGTTGTCGGTGGGGATGTCGAAGAAGCCCTGAATCTGGCCGGCGTGCAGGTCCATGGTCAGGACCCGGTCGGCCCCGGCGCGGGTGATCAGGTTGGCGACCAGCTTGGCAGAGATGGGCGTGCGGCCGCCGGTCTTCCGGTCCTGGCGGGCATAGCCGAAGTAGGGGATGACGGCGGTGATCCGCTTGGCCGAGGCGCGCTTCAGCGCGTCCATGCAGATCAGCAGCTCCATCAGGTTGTCGTTTGCGGGGAAGCTGGTCGACTGGATGACGAAGACATCCTCGCCGCGCACGTTCTCGTCGACGGTGACGAACACCTCGTTGTCGAGGAAGCGCTTCACCTGCGCCTTGGTCAGGGGCACGTCCAGGTGGTCGGCGATGGCCTGGGCCAGAGGTTGGTTCGAGTTGCCGGACAGTAGTTTCATGCGGCGCTCATCCCCTAGCTCGCACATCGCCTGGGGCGGCTTCTATCAGGGGGCGGAGCAAGGGCAAGGGCTCAGGTCAGCGCGATGGCGCTTATCAACCGCCCATAGTCCGCCTCGCCGCGTTTGAAGGCGCGGCGGTTGGAGAAGAAGCGGGTCTCGTCGGCGCAGGTGTCGTGGCCGGTCCATTCGCAGTTGAAGACCCCGGCCTGCTCCAGCCGCCAGAGCACGAAACCGGGCAGGTCGAAGCGAGATCTGTCGTCGGCCGCACGCTTGAAGAAGTGATCCGACTTCGGGTCGTGATGCAGGAATCGCTCAACGAATTCAGGCCCGACCTCATAGCTGTCGGGGCCGATGCAGGGGCCGACGACCGCGACGATGTCGCCCGGCCGGGCGCCGGCGGCGACCATGGCCGCGACAGTGGAGGCGACCACCCCGTCCAGGGCCCCCTTCCAGCCCGCGTGGGCGGCGCCCACCACCCGCGCCTCGGCGTCGGCCAGCAGGATGGGCGCGCAGTCGGCGGTCATGGCGCCGCAGGCGATCCCGGCGACGCTGGTGACCACCGCGTCGCCCTCGGGCCGTTCGTCGCCCCAAGGGCCCTCGGCGACCCGCACCAGGGTCGAATGGGTCTGGTAGCAGCTGTTCAGCGCGCCAGGCTCGACGCCCATGGCCTCCGCGCAACGGCGGCGGTTTTCGGCGATGGCGGCGGGGTCGTCGTTGGAGCCTCGGCCGACGTTGAGGCTGTCGTAGATGCCGGTGGAGACGCCGCCCTGGCGGGTGAAGAAGGCGTGACGCACGCCCGGCAGCTGGTCGAGGCGGCGCGAGGTCAGGACGGGAACGGTCATGCGCTCTCCTCGGCTTCGAATCCGGGCGGCCGGTCGGCGCCCTTGGACCAGATCGCCGCCGCCTTGAACAGCGCGCCCATGTGCTCGGCGTCGACCAGGCGCGAGAGCTGGCGGATCAGCGTCTCCTCCCGGTCCGGACGGGCCGCGGCCAGGGCGCGGGCGCGGTGTTCAACCCCCAGGCGGCGAAGAAAGGTCCCCTGTTCCATGAGCGCGGTCTCGGCGCCGGACTCGCGCGCCGCGCCCAGGAAGGACGGAAAGTCGGCCCAGACGGTCAGGTCCGCGGCGCCCGGCTCGCCCAGGGGGTCGACCTTGGTGTGGCGGCGCAGGGCCTGCAGGGTGTCGCCGGGTTCGGGATCGGCGCGGCCGTAGTCGATGAACAGCGCCGCCCCGCCGGCGGCGGCGATGCGCTCGCCGACCTCGGCGCCCAGCGCCTGCTGCGAAGGCGACAGCTCCCAGATCAGGCCCGGCTCCAGGTCCGCCGGCGCGCCCGTGGGCCGCGTGGCCGGCTTCAGTCCAAAGGCGAGGTCGCCGGCGTCGTCCAGCCCCACCATGCGCTCGGCCCAGGCCTCGCCGACGCGCAGGAACTGGCGCGCGGGCAGGCAGTCGAGCAGCTCGTTGGCGATCAGGATCAGGGGCGCGCCGTGGGGCACGGCGTCCAGGTCAGGCGACCAGCCGGGCGCGAGGCTGGCCCCGGCCAGGGCCGACTGCTGCAGGCTGCGCAGGGGGCCGGAGGGCTCGATCAGCCAGAGTTCGGCGGCGGCCAGGAAATCGGGGGCCAGGCGCGCGGCGCGCAGGGCGTCGCTCATCAGGGTGCCGTCGCCGGGGCCCATCTCGACCAGCAGCACGCGGGCGGGGCGGCCCAGGCGCACCCAGGTCTCCGCCGCCCACAGGCCGATCAGCTCGCCGAACATCTGCGAGACCAGCGGCGCGGTGATGAAGTCGCCGTCCTCGCCCAGCGACGGGCGCGTCTCGTAGTAGCCTTCCTCGGGGTCGAACAGGCAGCGCGCCATGTAGTCGGCGACCGAGATCGGGCCGTTGGCCGCGATCTCCGCCTTGAGGCGATCCTTCAGGGTCACGCGATCAGGCCGGGACGACGCCCTTGCGGCTCGCGCGCCAGACCAGCCAGCCGCCGATCAGCACCATCGGAATGGAGAGCAGCATGCCCATGGTGATCATGCCGCGCAGGGCCTCGGGCATCTGGGCGTCGGGCTCGCGGACGGTTTCCAGCAGCATGCGGATGACGCCGTAGCCGACCAGGAACAGGCCCATGGTCCAGCCGGGCTTGGGCAGCTTGTGGGCCACGTGGGTGGCCCAGCGCAGCAGGAAGAACAGCACGATCCCCTCCAGCGCCGCCTCGTAGAGCTGGCTGGGGTGGCGGGAATAGCCGCCGGCGGGGCAGCGGCCATAGGTGGCTTCGATGGTGCGGTTGCAGAACACCACGCCCCACGGCAGGTCGGTGGGCCGGCCCCACAGCTCGCCGTTGATGAAGTTGGCGATGCGGCCGAAGAAAAGCCCAATGGGGGCGCAGGCGGCGATGACGTCGCCGATGCTGAGGATGCGCGACCAGTCGAACTTGTTGGCCCGCCCGAACCAGATGACCGCCACCACGACGCCAACCAGGCCGCCGTGGAACGACATGCCGCCGTCCCAGAGTTTCAGGATGTCGAGCGGGCGCTTCAGCATGTCGGGGCTGTAGGCGATGGCGTAGCCCAGCCGGCCGCCGCCGATGATGCCCAGCGTCAGCCACAGGATCAGGTCGTCGATCTGGGCGGCGTTGGCCGGCGGTTTGTTCGGCTCCCACAGGCTCTCGCCGCGCACCAGCTTGAGCGCGTATCGCCAGCCCAGGATTATGCCCATGACGTAGGCGAGCGCGTACCAGCGCACGCCCAGCGGGCCGATGGTCAGGCCGAACAGGTGGAAGGCCGGGATCTGGCCGATGATGAACGGATCGATGTCGGGAAACTGCAACGGGGCCCCCAAGGCGCTGGTCGTGCGGCGGTTGTGTTCGGCTGCATAGCAGCGCCCGGGATTCGGCGCGAGGCGCCGCGAACGCTGCCGTTAAAGTCCCGCGCGGACCGGCAAAGCTTACAGGGAAGTCCAAGGCCGCGGCCAAGCTTGAACCGTCCACAGAAAACCTGCTCCGGGTCACGTCGGCGTCACGAATGGGTGCGCGTTAAGGTTTGACTCACCATATCGGGCGGAGGCTGCCCGTGTGGCGGTCGCCAACCGCTTCGAAGGACTGACATGCAGACGCGTAATCCGATCCTGGACGAATTCGCCAAGCTGACCACCGGCGCCGTGGGCCTGGCCCAGGCGGCCGGGGAAGAGGCCAAGGCGGCCTTCCGCGCCCAGGCCGACCGCTTCGTCGCCGACATGGACCTGGTCCGCAAGGACGAGTTCGAGGCGCTGAAGGCCGAGGTCACGGCGCTGCGCAAGGAGCTGGCGGTTCTGCGGGCAGGCGAGAAACCCGCTCCGTCCACAGCGAAAAGTCCCCGGAAGGGCGCAGCCGGTTGAGCCGGCATCGTCCCACCGCCTACCCTGTATTCGCGGGCATGAGTCGCCCGCACCACCCCGTCGGCCCCGGCCGGCGAAGGATAACCGTATGACCGCTCCGCGCGCTGACGACGCCGACCTGAACATGGATCCGCTGGACGTGGTCGAGAACGTGCTGTCCGCCGAGAACCTGCCGTTCGATCGCACCGAAGACGGCGACCTGGCCTTTGCGCTGACCGGCGACTGGAAAGACTACGAACTGTGGTTCGCCTGGCGCCCCGAAGGCGATTGCCTGCAGCTGTGCTGCTCGCTCGACCTGCGCGCCAACAAGGTCAAGCGCGGCCAGGCCCACGAACTGCTCAGCCTGGTCAACCAGCGCGTCTGGATGGGCCACTTCGAAGTCTGGCCCGAGGACGGCGAGGTGGTGTTCCGCCACTCGATGGCCCTGCCGCACGGCGAGCGCCCGACGCTGGCCCAGGCGGCGAGCATGATCGACGCGGCGGTGGAGGCCTCCGACCGGTTCTACCCGGCCTTCGATTTCCTGATCCGCGGCGCCAAGAACCCGTCCGACGCCATGGCGGCGTGCATGTTCGAGACCGTCGGCCAGGCGTAAGAAGGCGGGCATGACGCCCGAATCCTCCCGTACCCCCGTATTGCTGATCGGCGCCGGCCGCATGGGCGGGGCGCTGATCCTCGGCTGGGCCAAGTCCGCAGCCTTTGACCTCAACGACCTGATGGTGCGCACGCCGCACATCAATGAGTCCTGCGCCGACGCCGCGCGCGCCGGCGCGGCGATCAATCCCGACGACGAGGCCATAGGCGCAGCGCGCACGGTGGTGCTGTGCGTGAAGCCGCAGAAGTGGCGCGAGGTGGCGCCGCTGTATGAGCCGCTGCTGCATCCCGACGCCGTGATCGTCTCGGTGCTGATCGGCGCGCAGGCCGCCGACCTGTCGCAAGGCTTCGGCGGCCGCAAGGTGGCGCGCGTGCTGCCCACCACGGCGGTGGCCAGCGCCTCGGGCGTGACCAGCCTCTACGCCCCCGATCCCGTCGCCAACGCGGCGGCGCGGGCGCTGTTCGAGCCGATCTCGACGGTGGTGGCGCTCGAGCACGAGCCGCTGATGGACGCGGCGGGCGCGGTGTCAGCGTCGGGCGCGGCCTATGTCTACGAATTCGCCCGGGCGCTGGAGGCGGCGGGGCTGGCGGCGGGCCTGCCGGCCGAGGCGGCTAGGGTGCTGGCCCGCTCGACGGTGGCCAGCGCGGCGGCCTTCATGGCTGAAAGCGGCGCCAACCCCGAAGACCTGATCGGCCAGGTCGCCTCGCCGGGCGGCACCACCCGTGCGGCGCTGGCGGTGCTGGAGCCGAGACTGACGCCGCTGATGACCGAGGCGGTCGCGGCGGCGGTCCGGCGGGCAGAGGAACTGGCCGCCCAATCCTAGGCCGCGGCATAGGTGACGGGGCGGGCGCGCGGCCAGGGGATCTACTCTCCCCCGACGCAGCCGCGGCCCAACCCCGCCGACGGGGCAGGCGAGCCCCGCTTTTCGAAAGAGGTCGGCCTAGCGCTTTCCAGCCGCGTACCGGCGGGCGAAGAGGTCAAAGGCCTTGTGGGCGTCGGTCCAGGTGGCGCGCGACTGGGCCCAGCGGATGTCGGTCTCGTACCAGGCGAAATGCACCGGCCGGCGCGTGCCGTCGGGCGCGATCTCGACGCCGTCCAGCGTCGCGCCCCCGTTGGAGACGCTTTCCATCGACAGGCCTGGGCGATGGGCCATCTGCTCGAAGGTCGGGCGCGAGGGCTGGGCGTCGGTCAGGGTCAGCTCCAGCCGCCCGGCGCCGCCGCCCCGCTGGGCCACGGCCCGTTGCACCGAGGCCTCCAGGTCGGATGCCAGCCGGTCGAGGTCGCGCTGGCCCAGGTCGCGGGCCTTTTCCTGCAGGGCAGGCCCGATGGAGACGTGCACGTCGGAGGCCTGGGCCTGAACGGCCGCGGGGGCGGCGGCGGCGAGCAACAGCGTCAGGAAGAGGGCGGGGCGGATCATGGTCGGGTGTCCTGCGTAGACCGGAATACTGACATGGTAATCGTTCGCCGTCAGGGAAGGGGGTAAAGCCCCTTCAAACCGCCGTTATCCGGGCAGGCGCACGACAGCGCGCAAACCGCCCAGCGGGCTCTTGTCCAGGGTCACGTCGCCGCCGTGCCCGCGCGCCGCGTCGCGTGAGATAGCCAGGCCCAGGCCGACGCCCTTGAGGTTCTGGTTGCGGGCTTCATCCAGACGCGAGAACGGCTTGAACGCCTCTTCGCGCAGCTCCGGCGCGATGCCCGGCCCATCGTCATCGACGACGATCTCCAACCCGCCCGAGGGCAGGGCGCGCCCGGTCAGCTGCACGCGGTCGGCATGGAAGGCGGCGTTCAGGGCCAGGTTCGAGACCGCGCGGCGCAGCGCATTGGGCCGCACCGTGGCGCGCAGGTCCTCGGCGGCCTCGACCTCGACCTCGGCGCCGGCGCGCCGCGCGTCGACGGCGATCTCCTCCAGCAGCGGCGCGATGGCGATGTCGGCCATGACTTCACCGCCCTCGCCGCCGGCCTGGCCGCGAGCGAAGGCGAGGTACTCGTCGATCATGTGCTCCATCTCGCCCAGGTCGCGCTTCATGGCGTCGACCCGCTTGGACGGGTCGGCCATGGCCAGTTCCAGCTTCAGCCGCGTCAGCGGCGTGCGCAGGTCGTGGCTGACCGAGGCCAGCATGGTGGTGCGCTGGTCGACGTAGCGGCGGATGCGCTCGCGCATGTCCATGAAGGCGTGGGCCGCCTGGCGCACCTCCTTGGCGCCGCCGGGCTTGAAGTCGTCCACCTCGACGCCGCGGCCGAAGGCGTCCGCCGCCACCGCCAGCCGCTCGATGGCGCGCACCTGGTTGCGGATGAACAGCACCGCCACGGAGGTCAGCAGGATGGTCGTCCCGGCCATCCAGAGCACGAAGATCTGCGCCTGGCTGGCGAAGGCGCGGTCGCGCGGGGCGATGATGCGCAGCACCCCGCCGGTCGCCTGCACCCGGATGTCGAGATAGGCGGGGTAGCGCGTGGTGTCGAACCAGAAGGGCGCATCGAGCCGGTCGTCCAGCGCCTGGCCCAGGGTGCGGTCGAAGGCCACGAACAGCGAGGGCCGCCGCCGCGTCGGCAGCGACCGCCCCGGCTGCAGCACGATGGACAGCTGCATCGACTTCTCGGCCTGGTCGGAGATGCGCTTCAGCGTCTCGGGGCGGGGGTCGTCCTGGTAGCTTTCAACCGCCCAGGCGATGTCGCCGGCCAGGCTGTCGGACAGGCGCGCGGTGACGGTCTGCCAGTGGGCGTCGAAGAACACATAGGTCACCGCGATCTGCATCAGCGCGATCGGCAGCACGATGATCAGCAGCGCCCGGCCCCACAGCGAGGTGGGAAGGCTGCGCTTGATCATGCGCGACCAGAGCCGGGGCGGGGGGCCTTTCACGCTAGTCCGGGGCCAGCATGTAGCCCACGCCCCGCACGGTCTGCAGGTAGCGCGGGTTGCGCGGGTCGGTCTCGATCTTGCGGCGCAGGCGGGTGACCTGCACGTCCACGGCGCGGCCGACGCCGTCGGCGCTGTCGCGAGCCAGGTCCATGCGATCGACCGCGGCATGGGCATGGTTGGCCAGCAGCTTGAGCAACTGCGCCTCGGCCTCGGTCAGGCGCACCGGCGCGCCGCCCTTGCTCAGTTCTGCACGGTCGAGGTCGAACTCGTAGGCGCCCAGGTTGACCTTGCGCGGTCCCGTCGGCTTGGGCCCGGCGCGGCGCAGCACCGCCTCCACGCGCAGCAGCAGCTCCTGCGGCTCGAAGGGCTTGGCCAGATAGTCGTCGGCGCCGATGGTCAGGCCCTCGATGCGGTCGGTGGGCAGGCCGCGGGCGGTCAGAATCAGCACGGGTGTAGCCCCCTGCTTTCTTACCCACTTCGTGAACGTGAAACCGTCCTCGCCCGGCATCATCACGTCCACCACCAGCATGTCGAAGTCGAGCAGCTCCATCAGCCGCCGCGCCGCCGAGGCGTCGGCCGCGGTGGTGATGCGAAAGCCGTGCTTGGACAGATATTCCTTGAGCAGCTCACGGATCCGGTCGTCGTCGTCGACGACCAGGAGGTGCCTTTGGCCGGACTCGGGCGTTACCATGGGGCGCGGTCTCCGGTCGGCGCGACGTTGACGCGCGCGCGCAAGCGTCGTCTAAACTGGGTCCCGAATAGGGAGAAATCGTTCAATGTCTTTCGTTCCATTCGACGATCGTGACGGTTGGATCTGGCAAGACGGTGAATTTGTGCCCTGGCGCGAGGCCAAGACGCACGTTTTGACCCACGCCCTTCATTACGGCACTTCGGTCTTCGAAGGCGAGCGCATGTACGCCGGCGAGATCTTCAAGCTGACCGAGCATTCCGAGCGTCTGCATCGCTCCGCCAACCTGCTGGACTTCGAGATTCCGTACAGCGTGGCCGAGTTGGACCAAGCCTGCAAGGATACCTGCGCCAAGTCCGGCTACACCGACTGTTACATCCGCCCCGTCGCCTTCCGCGGCCCCGAGCAGGTGTCGGTCTCGGCCTTCAAGACCAGGACCCATGTCGCCATCGCCGCCTGGGAATGGCCCAGCTACTTCGACGCCGAAACCAAGGCCAAGGGCATCCGGCTGGAGTGGGCCAAGTGGCGCCGCCCCGACCCGATCACCGCCCCTTCCACCTCCAAGGCCGCCGGCCTCTACATGATCTGCACCATGGCCAAGATGACGGCCGAGCGGAACGGCTACGCCGACGCCATGATGCTGGACTGGCGCGGCTACGTGGCCGAGGCCACCGGCGCCAACGTCTTCTTCGTCCGCGACGGCGAGCTGCACACCCCGCCGGTCGAAGCGATCCTGGACGGCATCACCCGCAGGACCGTGATCCAGATGGCCGAGGCCAAGGGCATCAAGGTCAATGTGCGCCTGTTCAAACCGGAAGAGCTTTCGACCTTCACCGAGTGCTTCGTCACCGGCACGGCGGCGGAAGTCACTCCGGTCAGCGAGATCGGCGAATTCACCTTCAAGCCCGCCGAGCTCAGCCTGGGCCTGATGGAAGACTACGGTCGCCTGGTGCGCCGCCAGCTGCCGGTGACGGCGGCGGCATAAGGTATCGGGGACTGGACCTCGGTCCTGTCCCCGACCCTTCGACCCTGACGCTATCGGGGAGGACCAAGGTCCCGTCCCCGAACCGCCTATTCAGCCGCCACCACCTTCTTGCGCCGGCTGGCGATCAGCCAGACCACCGGACCGAAGATGATCACGAAGGGCAGGGCGATGGCCGCGAACCAGGCCAGGCCCGCCAGCACGCCCATGAAGGTGCGCACGAACGCCCCGGAGGCGCCCTTGAAGGGCTTGAAGGCGCTGTCCGGCGCGATGGGCGCGATCGATTCATAGGCCACCGTCACCCGCGCCGCCTCGACGCGGGTGTTGAGCTGGGTCAGCGACGACTGGGCGGCGTCGATCTCGGCCTGCACCCGCTCGAGCTGGGCGGAGACCTCCATGACGTCGTCCAGCTTGCCGGGGCGCTTGAGCATGTCGCGCAGCCGGTCGCGCACGGCGATCTTGGACTTAAGCGCCGCGTCGGTGTCGGCGACCGACTGCGTCAGGTCCTCGGTGTCGGTCCCCGCCGTGCGCAGCTCGCCGCCGGCTTCACGGGCATCGGCGTCGAGGGTCGGGCGGAACATCCGCACCCAGGCCTGGGTGGCGCGCAGCTCCAGCTTGCCGGTGGCCTCGTCGCGGCCCTCGGACTTCAGGTCGGAGCCCAGCACCTGGCATTGGGAAGGTCCGCTATCGAGGCACATCTGCTCGTGGCGGCGCATCATCTCGGGAATGGTCGAGGCGGGCGCCTCCAGGCTGAAGTCGAAGGCGTAGGCCAGCGACGGCAGGTCCAGCGACAGGCTGCGGTGGTCGGGGCGGACGGGAAGGACATCAGCGGAGCGGGTGCGGGGCGCGGCCGATTCCTGTGCGTCTCCCGCCGCCGCCGCGTCAGCGGCGATGGCGGGCGCCTTGGCGACGGCGGCGTCCGTGGCGCCGGGCGGGCCGGCGTCTTCCTTCTTCTGGCAGGCGGTCACGGTGGTTGCGACCAGGGCAAGGGCGATCAGAGTGCGTTTCATGGCGCGTGTCCTTCCCCAGTTCCCAAGGAGGAGGCTGAGCGCCGATTGCGGCCAGATCACGCGTCCGTGATCGACGCGTGATCGAGCGTGAGTGCAGGTCCTATGCAGCCGGCGGCGGCGGCGCCGCGGCCTCCGCGGCCGCCAGCCTGGCCAGCTTGCGCTTCTTCAGCCACTTGCTCAGCAGCCAGATCACCGGGCCGAACACCACCGCGAACGGGAAGAAGCCGGCCAGCAGGTAGATGATCACCGCGAAGCCCGCCGCGACGGTCTTCACCACATCGTGGAAGGCATTGTTGAGCGGCCGCATGGCGCTGTCGGGCGCGAGCGAGCCCTGCGAGGTGTAGGTCACCGTCAGCTTGGAGGTGGCGATGCGGGTCTTCATCACCGCCAGTTCCGACTGGGTGGCGTCGATTTCGCCCTGCACCCGGGCCAGCTCGCGCTCGGTCTCCAGCAGGTCCGAGAGGCTGCCGTTGCGGGTGGCCAGCAACTGTTCCAGCCGCCCCCGCAGGGTCGTCTTGGCGCGCAGGGCGGCTTCGGTGTCGACGATCGACCGGGTCAGGTCCTCGGCCTGGACGTTGCTGTTGGCGACCTTGCCGCCGTTCGAGGCCGCGTCCTTCTGGATCTGGGCGCGGAAGGTCTTCAGCCAGGCCGGCTGGGCGCGGATTTCCAGGGTGGCGCGCGCGGCGCCGTCGGGGCCGTCGTTGGCGGTGTTGGCGCCGATCACCTGGCAGACCGCGGGGCCGGCGTCGGTGCAGGCCTTCTCGTGCTTGTCGACCAGCGCGGTCAGACGGCGCAGCGGCACTTCCACGCCCAGCCCGTATTCGTAGGCCAGCATCGGGGTCGTGACGACGGGGACGGCCGGTGTCGCGGGGGCTCCGGAGGAGGCCGCGCCGGCGGCGGCGTCGCGCGGCGCCTCGGCGGCCATGTCGGCGACGGGCGCGGCGGCCGGCGCGCTCTCGGCGAGGTTGGCGGGCGCGGACCCGGCGCTGTCGGAGGCGGAGCGGCCGCAGGCCGCGAGCAACAGGGCCGCCGTCAGGGCCCCCGCCTGGGCGATGCCGAAACGCTTCATCACTCGCCTCCCTCGTTCGGCTGCAAGCTTAGCGGCGCAGGGCGGCCTGGCTAGTCCGTCTCGCCGAAGCTCTCGCGGAATAGCGTCCGCAGCTTGCCGGACTGGGCCATGCTGAACAGGGCCCCGTGTCCGGCCATGCCCTTCAGCGGGTGCAGGCTGACGTTGCGCGCGCCTTCGAGGGCGGCGGCGTGGAAGCGGTCCTCTGGCATTTCCTCGCCGTAGAACAGCTGCACATGGGTGTCGCCGGTGTGGGCGTCGATGCGCGCGCGCAGATCGCGGCGCGGCTCGGGCACGTACTTCATCAGCCGCTCGTTGAAGACGGCGGTGCGGCGGTCGATCTGGGCCACCTTGTCGAGCAGCGAGACCGGGGCGGAGAAGCCGATGATCTGGTTGGCGCCCAGGTCCAGACCGTAGGACACCGCCCCCATGCCGCCGGCCGAATTGCCCAGGGTGTGGACGCGCGTGACGCCCAGGTCGGACAGCCGGTCCTTCAGAGCAGCAATCGTTTCGTCGTAGTCGCCCAGGGACGAGACGCCGGTGAAATAGCCCAGCCGCTTGGAGTCGCGCAGGAAGATGGAAGTGATGTCCAGCTCCGCCAGGTAGCGGTCGAACAGGGGCAGCGGCATGACCATGCGGTCGGCCAGGCCGGTGAAGACCAGCACCGCGGTCTTGCGACCGCCGCGGCCGACGATGACGTCGGCGTTGTCCTCGTCGCTCACCACAGCGCGCTTCAGCGCCTCGTCGCCCGGCACGTCGTCGCCGAGCGCCTTGCGGTGCTTGTCCTCGGTGGGGACGAGGTTGGGCAGGGATTTCCTGAAGAGCTCGCTGTCGAACACCTTGGGCCATTTGCGAAGCGCCGCCTTCAGCGCCTCGGCGGCCTCGGACTCGCGCTCGGACTTGCGCAGCACCCGCACGGCGTCGAGCGCCCATTTCGGGTTGGTGGGATCGATCTGCCCCAGCGCCCTGTAGAAGCCCAGCGCCCGGTCGAAGTCGCCGCCGGTCTCGGCGGCGTGGGCGGTGCGGTGCAGCTGATCGGCGGCTTGGGTCTTGTCGTCGTCGGTATCGGCCGCCATCAGTCGGTTTCCCCGAACATCTCGGCGAACAGCTTCCGCAGTCCATGGTTCTCGGCCATGCGGAACAGCGCCCCGTGCCCGGCCAGGCCCGAGATGGGATGCAGGGTCACGCAGGGCACGTTCTCCATGGCCGCGGCGTGGTAGCGATCCTCGGGCATGTCGGCGCCGTAGTAGAGATGGATCTGGGTCGAGCCGCGCGAGGCCAGGGCCCGGCTGCGCAGGTCACGGCGCGCCTCGGGCACGGTCGGCCCCAGGATACGCTCGGCGAAGACGGCGGTGCGCCGGTCGAGGTCGGCGGCAGCGCGGGTCAGGGCGACCGGGGCGGAAAAGCCCAGCACTGTCTTGGCCTTCAGGTCCAGCCCGTAGGAAACCGCCGCCATGCCGCCGGCGGAGTTGCCAATGGTGTGCACGGTCATGGCCCCCAGATCGACCAGCAGTTCCTTCAGCCGGATGATAGTCGGGTCGTAGTCGTCGCCCAGCGAGGCGACGCCGTTGAAATAGCCGATACGCTTGGTGTCGCGCAGATAGATGGCCGACAGGTCCAGTTCGGCCAGGTAGCGGTCGAACAGCGGCAGCGGCATGGTCATGCGGTCGGCCAGGCCAGTGAAGATCAACACCGCCGCCTTGCGGCCGCCGCGCCCCACGATGCAGTCGGAATGACCGTCGTCCTCGATGGGCGCGCGCTTCAGGGCCTCGTCGGGCGGACAGTCCTCGCGCAGGGCCGAGCGGATCGACTTTTCGTCCGGGGCCAGTTCCGGCACCAGGGCCGTCAGTTCGGGCCGCGAGGCGGCGCGGGGCCACTTGCGCAGCGCCGCGGCCATGCCTTCCTTGGCTTCGCCGTGCCGGTCGGTCTTGCGCAGCAGGCGGATGGCCTCAAAGGCCCAGCGCGGATTGTTCGGCTCGATCTCGCCCAGCGCCCGGAAGAACCCGAGCGCGCGGTCCATGTCGCCGGCGGTCTCGGCGGTCTGCGCCACCTTCAGCAGCTGCTGGGTGGTCATCTGATGCGAACCGGCGGTCTGAGACGCCATGCAAATCCTCTTTCCCTCAGGCTTTGCGGTCCCCGCCGCGCCTCTTGCGAATTGTGTAGCGACTTCCGCGCGCTTGCGCACGCCCCCCGGACATCGTTTGAAGGGACTTCGAGTCTGGCGGGGGTTTCTATGTACGGCTGGGAGAACGCGCAAAGCGCCCTCGGCATCCTGTTCGTCATCGCGGTCTGCTGGGGCCTGTCCGAGGACAAGAAGCGTTTCCCGTGGAAGCTGACCCTGGGCGCCATCGCCGTCCAGGCGGGCCTGGTGTGGCTGTTGTTCGGCTTCCCCGCCTCGCAATCGGTGCTCGACGCCATCAACGCCGGGGTCGACGGCCTGTCGGCGGCGACCCACAAGGGCGCGCAGTTCGTGTTCGGCTATCTCGCCGGGGGGCCCCAGCCCTATGCGCTGCAGGACCAGGGCGCGCTGTTCGTCTTCGCCTTCGAGGTGCTGCCGCTGATCCTGGTGATCTCGGCGCTGTCGGCGCTGCTCTGGCACTGGAAGATCCTGAAGTGGATCACCCAGGCGTTCGGCTTCCTGTTCGAAAAGACCATGGGCCTGGGCGGGGCCTCGGCCCTGTCGGTGGCGGCCAACATCTTCCTGGGCATGATCGAGAGCCAGATCGTCATCCGCGCCTACCTCGACAAGCTGACCCGCTCGGAGCTGTTCCTGCAGATGGTGGTGGGCCTGGCGACGGTGGCCGGCTCGACCATGGTCGCCTATGCCGCGATCCTGAAGGACACCCCGCCCAACGCCGCCGGCCACGTGCTGGTGGCCTCGATCATCTCGGCGCCGGCCGGCGTCATGCTGGCGCGCATCATGGTCCCCGAGAAGCCCGGACACGGGAAAGACTTCGACGAGGGCGAGGTCGAGTTGCAGTACGACAGTTCCATCGACGCCATCGTGAAGGGCACGGCCGACGGGCTGTCAGTGGTGCTCAACATCTCGGCGGTGCTGATCGTCTTCGTGGCGCTGGTGGCCCTGGCCAACGTGATCATGGGCGGGTTCTGGTGGGACGGCCCGATCACGGTCGAGCGGATCCTCGGCTACGTCTTCACCCCCCTCGCCTGGCTGATCGGCCTGCCGTGGAGCGAGGCCCGCATCGGCGGCCAGCTGCTGGGCGTGAAGCTGGTGCTCACCGAGTTCGTGGCCTTCATCGACCTGGGCAAGATTCCCGCGGGCGAGCTCAGCGAACGGTCGCGGATGCTGCTGACCTATGCGCTGTGCGGCTTCGCCAACATCGCCTCGGTGGGGATCACCGTCACCGGCTTCTCGGTGCTGATGCCCAACCGGCGCACCGAGGTGATGAACATGGTCTGGAAGTCGCTCGTGGCCGGCTTTCTCGCCACCTGCCTGACCGCCTCGATCGTCGGCCTGATGCCGCCGTCGCTGTTCGGAGGCTAGGCCCTCGGCTTCATCTTCTTGATGATGCCTGAGAAGGTCAGCAGGGTGCGGCCTTCGTCGGTGATCTGGCCGCGGATGAAGATCAGGCTGCCGCCGGCGCGAACCACCTCGCCGGTGGCCTCGATCAGGTCCCCGACATAGCCGCCGTCGATGAAGGTGGAGTCGAGCTGGACGGTGACGCCCCTGGAGCCCTCCATCTCCTGATACGCGATCTGGAACAAGGCGATGTCGGCGAAGGTCATCAGGCAGCCGCCGTGCATGCGACCGCCCATGTTCATGTGCTTCTGCTCGGCCCGGAACGCGCCCTTGGTCCTGCCGTTCTCATCCTGACGGAAATAGAAGGGGCCGATGAGGGCGTCGAAGGTGTCGGTGGTGTCGAAACGACGCCAGCCTTTGAATTCACCCTCGGTCTCAATGATTACGCCGGGCATGATGCCTCCGACTCGAAAACTCTGCTGCAGCGCAACATATAGCGGTCATGACCCGAAACCTTGAAGAGCTGATCTTCGAAATGCTGGCCGCCCTGCCTGCGGGCAAATCCGTCAGCCCCGAAGAGGTTGCCCGGTCCGCCGATCCGGAGGGCTGGCGCCGCGTGCTGCCGCAGGTGCGCGCCACCGCCATCGGCCTGGCGCGGACCGAGCGGTTGGTGATCACCCGCCACGGCAAGCCCGCCGACCCCGACAGCTTCAAGGGGGTCTACCGGTTGCGGCTGCCGTGAGCGGCGAGGCGGCCCTGCTTGAGCAGCTGATCGGCGAGATACGCGCCTGTAACGCCTGCGCCGGCGAGATCCCCGAGCCGCGTCCGGTGGTCTGGGTGACGCCCGACACCAAGCTGCTGATCTGCGGCCAGGCGCCCGGGCGGCGCGTGCACGAGAGCGGCCGGCCCTTCACCGACGCCTCGGGCGACCGGTTGCGCCAGTGGATGGGCGTCGACTACGAGACCTTCTATGCCGACCGGCGCATCGGTGTGGCCGCCATGGCCTTCTGTTTTCCCGGGACCAATCCCAAGGGCGGCGATTTCCCGCCGCCGCCGCGCTGCGCCCAGCTGTGGCGGCGGCGACTCATGGACACCCTGCCCAAGGTCGAGCTGACCCTGCTGGTCGGCGGCTATGCCCAGAAATGGGCCCTGGGCGAGCGCATGAAGGGCAACATGACGCAGACGGTCGCACATTGGCGTGACTTCGCACCTGCGGGATATCTGCCCATGCCGCACCCCTCATGGCGCAACACAGCCTGGCTGAAGCGTAATCCCTGGTTCGAATCCGAAGTGATTCCGTGGTTGCGAAGGCGCGTAGGGGAAATGCTGGCGCGTCCCCAGATTGACGCCGATCACCTGGATTCCGGCCTTGCGGGCGCCCAAATCCCGGCGTAACCGCCCGGACAATTGTTCCAACCAGGACGCAAATCCCAGCATGACTCTGTTCGATTCGCCCGATTTCGCGGGACATGAAGGCGTGCACGCCTTCTACGACGAAAAAACCGGCCTCAAGGCGATCATCGCCGTCCACTCCACCGCGCGCGGCCCGGCCGCCGGCGGTTGCCGCATGTGGAACTACGAGTCCGCTGAGGACGCGATCACCGACGTCCTGCGTCTGTCGCGGGGCATGAGCTACAAGAACGCCATCGCCGATCTCGACCTCGGCGGCGGCAAGGCCGTCATCATCGGCGACAGCCGCACCCAGAAGTGCCCCGAGCTGTTTCGCGCCTTCGGCCGCGCCGTGAACTCGCTGGGCGGCGCCTACTATTCGGCCGAGGACGTGGGCGTGTCCGTCGCCGACATCGCCGAAGCCCGCAAGGAGACCCCCTACGTCCTGGGCCTCAGCGACGGCAAGTGGGGCTCGGGCGATCCCAGCCCGGTGACCGCCGACGGCGTGTTCCGCTCCACCCTGCGCGCGGCCAAGCGGCTGTGGAACGCCGACGACCTGAACGGCCTGACCGTCGCGGTGCAGGGCGTGGGCCACGTCGGCGGCTACCTGTGCGACCACCTGCACAAGGCCGGCGCCAAGCTGGTCGTCACCGATGTCAACCAGGACACCCTGCGCGAAGTCGCCGAGCGCACCAATGCCGAGATCGTGGCCCCGGACGCCATCTACGACGTGCAGGCCGACATCTATGCGCCCTGCGCCCTGGGCGCGACGCTGAACCAGGAAACCCTGCCGCGGCTGAAGTGCAAGGCCGTGGTGGGTGCAGCGAACAACCAACTTGCCCATCCGGGCATCGGCCAGTGGCTGTACGACATGGAAGTGCTCTACGGGCCCGACTACCTGGTCAACGGCGGCGGCATCACCAATGTCGCGGCCGAGCTGCGCGCCCGCGAAAGCGGCGGCGCCTTCGACCCGCAGTGGGTCGAGCGCAAGCTGGTGCGCCTGATGCAGACCTTCGATGAGGTCATGGACCGCTCCGAGGCCGAGAAGCGCCCGACCCACGAGGTCGCCGACGCCATCGCCGAGGGCCGCATCCAGGCCGCCAAGGACGCTCGCAAGGCGGCCTGATCCGTGGTGATGTGCGGCTGACCCAAGCTCGTTGGGGGAGGCCGCACATGAACCGCCCGGTTCACTTCGAAATCCACGCCGAGAACCCCGAGCGCGCCCAGCGCTTCTACGAGGGCCTGTTCGGCTGGGCCTTCACCAAGTGGGGCGGCGAGTGGGACTACTGGCTGATCAAGACGGGGACGGAGGGTCCAGGCATCGACGGCGGCATGCTGCGCCGCATGGGCGAGACTCCCGCGGCCGAAGCCATGACCCCGGTGGTGGCCTACGTCTGCACCGTCGGCGTCGAGAACGTCGACAACTGCGTCGCCAAGGCGATTGAGCTGGGCGGCGTGGTCGCCCTGCCGAAGATGGCCATCAAGGGCGTCGGCTGGCTGGCTTACTGCAAGGACACCGAAGGCAACATCTTCGGCATGATGGATGCGGACGCCGAGGCGGCCTAGGGCTGCTCAGGAACCTGCGAACACCGAACAGAACGCCGGCTCCAGCCGTATGCGCACCACATCGCCGGTCACGGGCGCCAGCGCGTGCGGCACGCGCGCCACGGCGGTCTGGCCGGCAGCCTCGATGTCGGCCAGCACGAAGGGCCCGGCGAAGTGGACGGCGCCGACCTTCGCCTCGACGCCCTCTGATCCGACCCGGAAGGCCTCCGGCCGCGCGATCAGTCGGGCGTGGCCCACGCCTTCGGCCGGGACCTTGCCGAAAGCGGTGACGGCGAAGCCGCCTTCCAGCACCGCGGCCAGCTCGACGGTGTCGCCCAGCAGCCGCGCCGCGGCGGGCGAGGCGGGCGTGAGGTAGCAGTCCCGCGGCGCGCCGGTCTGCAGGATCCGGCCCTGCCGCATCAGCGCCAGGTCGTCGGCCATCATCATGGCCTCCTCGGCGTCGTGGGTGACCACCAGCACCGCGGCGCCGGACGCGCGCAGGGCGGCCAGCGAGGCGGCGCGCACCTCCGCCTTCAGCCGCCCATCGAGGCCCGAGAATGGCTCATCGAGCAGCACCACGCCGGGCTCCCGGGCGAGCGCCCTCGCCAGCGCCACGCGCTGCTGCTCGCCGCCGCTCAGCGCCTGCGGATAGGCCCCCGCCCGGTCGGCCATGCGCACCCGCTCCAGCTGGGCCAGCACGCGGGAGCGGCGCTCGGGCGCGGACAGCCGGTCGAGGCCGAAGCCGACGTTCTGCTCGACGGTGAGATGGGGGAAGAGGGCGTAGTCCTGGAACACCAGGCCGATGTCGCGCTGCTCCGGCGGGATGAACGTCGGAGCGTCCGACAGCACCCTGTCCGGCGTGCGCACGGTTCCGGCGTCGGGAACCTCCAGCCCGGCCATCAGCCGCAGCAGGGTGCTCTTGCCGCAACCGCTCGGCCCCAGCAGGCAGGTGATCTGGCCGGCGGCCAGGGACAGGGACGCATCGTCGACGGCGAGCTTGTCGCCGTAGCGTTTGGTCAGGCCCTGGGCGGTCAGCGCGCTCATAGCGGCGCTCCCGGGCGCGAGGCGCCCACGCGCCGGGTCAGCCACACCACCGCCGGGATCGAGACCAGCACGATGAGCAGCGCCGGCCAGGCCGCGTCGGCCAGGCGCTCATCCTTGGCGTAGTAGTCGGCCATCACGGCCAGGGTGTCGAAACCGAACGGGCGCAGGATCACGGTGGCGGGCAGCTCCTTGAGCACGTCGATGAACACGAGAAGCGCCGCGGTGAGAAGGGCTCCCGAGGCCATCGGCAGCTCCACGCGCCAGGCGGCGCCGGCTTCCGTCTGGCCCAGCATGCGCGCGGCGCCGGCGATCGACGGCGTGATTCGCTCCAGCCCCGCGTCGACCGGCTCCAGCGCCGCGGCCATCAGGCGCGCGGCGTAGGCCAGCAGCAGCAGGCCGATGGCCACGCCGAACCCGCCGGCCGCGCCCGCCATGCCGCGCCAAAGGAAGCCCGCCGGGGCCAGCAGGCCGATGGCCATGACCGCGCCGGGGGTGGCGTAGCCCAGGCTGGTCAGGCGCGCGATCAGGCGGTTCTTGCGCGCGCCCAGAGCGATGGCGGCGGCGAGCGCGGTGGTGAAGACGGCGGCGACAACGGCCAGGCCCAGCGCATTCAGCCCGCCGTGCAGCAGGCGCGCCGTGTCCGGCTGAACGCTGAGGCCGCGCCAGGCCAGCCAGCCGGCGGGGATGAGCAGGCCCAGCGCGATGAGCTTGAAACAGAAGAGGGGGGCGAGCCACTTGCCGACGCCCTTCAGTTCGGTGGTCGGCAGCGGCCGCCAGCGCGAGGGGCCCACGTCGGCGGTGCGGTTGGCGCGGCTGAGCCGCTCGATCAGCAGCAGCACCGCCGCGGCCCCCAGCAGCGGCAGGGCCAGGCGCGCGGCCTCCGCCGTCGAGCCAAACACCGACCAGGCGCGCACCACCCCGGTGGTCAGGGTCTGCACCCCCAGGAAGGACGAGGCGCCGTAGTCGGCGAGCGTCTCCATCACCGCCAGCGCCATGCCGGCCGCCAGGGCCGGGCGCGCCATGGGCAGGGTCACCGCCCAGAAGGCCCCGCCGGCCGTGCGACCCAGCGAGCGCGCCGCCTCCAGGGCGCCCACCGACTGGTTCACCAGCGCCGCGCGCAGGGTCAGGTAGACGTAGGGATAGAAGGCCAGCGACAGGATCAGCGCGGCGCCGGGCAGGGAACGCATCTCCAGCGGCACGTCATGGCCGGCCAGGCCGCGCAGCAGGGTTCGGATCGGACCGGCCACATCGAAGAGGTCGGCGTAGCCATAGGCCGTGGCGAAGGCCGGCGCGGCCAGGGGCAGCACCAGCGCCCAGGCGAACAGGTCACGCCCCGGGAAGCGATGCATCACCACCAGCCAGGCGGCCGCGGCGCCGAGCAATCCCGCGCCCACCGCCACCGACCCGGCCAGGGCCACGGAGGTGAGCGCATAGCGGGCGAAGGTGTCGCCGTTCAGGCTCGAGGCGCCTGGGCCGAAGGCGGTGACGACGACCGCGACCAGCGGCGCCAGCGCGATGACGGCGGCGAGGATGGCGGCGGCATGCAGCAGGCCGAACCCGTGCCCAGCCCTTGAGCGCGAGTGGGACGTTCGCGGAGCGCTGTCCGCGACGGCTGTCACCGCCAGCCCGCCGCTTCGAACAGCTTCTGGGCGCGGGCCTGGTACTGGCCGTAGCTGGAGACGGGCAGGGGATCGGCCGGCATGGCGGAATACTTCGCCACCCGCGCCGGCATGGCAGTTCCGGCCACCACCGGGAACTCGTTGGTGGCGTCGGCGAAGGTGGCCTGGGCCTTCGCTTCCAGCAGGTAGTTCAGGAAGCGCAGGGCGTTGGCCTTGTTGGGCGCATGCGCGGCGATGCCGGCGCCGGAGACGTTCTCGTGTGCGCCGCGCCCCTCGAGGCTGGGCCAGGCCAGCACCACGCGCGAGACCAGCGCCTTGTCCTCGGCCGCCGTCGAGCCGGCGATGCGCAGGTAGTAGTAGCTGTTGGTGATGGCGATCTCGCACTGGCCGGCGCCGACGGCGCGGATCTGGTCGATGTCGCCGCCCGAGGGCTGGCGCGCCATGTTGGCGACGATCCCCTTGGCCCAGGCCAGGGCCTTGGCTTCACCCCAGCGCTCGATCAGGGCCGACATGAGCGAGAGATTGTAGGGATTGTCCGAGGAGCGGACGCAGAGCTTGCCGCGGAAGCGGGGCGAGGCGAGCTGCTCGTAGGTGGCGACTTCCTCCGGCTTCACCTTGGCGGTGTCGTAGGCGACGACGCGGGCGCGGCGCGCCACGGCGTACCAGCGCCCCTGCGGATCGCGCAGATAGGCGGGGACCTTGGCCTCAAGCGTGGGGAGCGGCGAAGGCTGTAGCAGGCCCGCGTCGGCCGCCAGACCCATGGAGCCGGCGTCGGGGATCAGCAGCACGTCGGCGGGGCTGGCGTCGCCCTCGGCCTTCATGCGCGCGATCAGCTGGTCGGCGGGCGCCTCGATGCGGCGCACGCGGATGCCGGTGTCCTTGGTGAAGGCGTCATAGATGATGGCGTCGGAATCGTAGTGGCGGGCCGAATAGAGGTTCACGACCTGGCCGCCGGCGGGCGCGCCTTGCCCCGACCCGGCCGAACAGGCGGCGAGCGCCGCCGCGGCGATGAGGGCAAAGGTACGAACGAACTTCAACGCCATGGCGCCACGCCTTCGAGGAGAACTGGCGGGCTTGGTCGCACGAATGAGAACCATTCGCAACTTCGTAGAATCCCTTAAGGCCCAGCTTGTGGAAAAATCAGTGATTTCAGGGACTAGGCAGGGCCGCCCGAATAGAACAATATGAGAACATCATGGCCGTTCTCGACCTCAAGCGTAAGCTGCAAATCCTCTCCGACGCGGCCAAGTACGACGCCTCCTGCGCGTCGTCCGGCTCCAACAAGCGCAATTCGCTGGGCGGCAAGGGCGTGGGCTCGACCGAGGGGATGGGCATCTGTCACGCCTACACGCCCGACGGCCGGTGCGTGTCGCTGCTGAAGATCCTGCTGACCAACTTCTGCATCTTCGACTGCGTCTATTGCGTGAACCGGGTCAGCTCCAACGTCGCCCGTGCGCGCTTCACCGTGGACGAGGTCGTCGACCTGACCCTCGGATTCTACAAGCGCAACTACATCGAGGGCCTGTTCCTCTCCTCCGGCATCATCCGCAACTCCGACTACACCATGGAGGAGATGGTCGAGGTAGCGCGCAAGCTGCGGGTCGAGCACGACTTCCGCGGCTACATCCACCTCAAGCTGATCCCGGAAGCGTCACCCAAACTGGTCGAGCTGGCCGGCCTCTACGCCGACCGCCTGTCGGTGAATATCGAACTGCCCAAGGACGAGAGCATCGCCTCTCTCGCGCCCGAGAAAAGCGCGGGGGTCATCAAGCAAGCCATGGGCGCGGTGCGATTGAAGCTGCAGGAAAGCAAGGCCGGCAAGAAGGACCGCGCCAAGCCGCCGCGCTTCGCCCCGGCCGGCCAGTCCACCCAGATGATCGTCGGCGCCGATGCGGCCGACGACGCCGACATCCTCTATCGCAGCTCGACGCTCTACGGCTCCTATAACCTGAAGCGCGTCTACTATTCCGCCTTCAGCCCGATCCCGGACTCCAGCAAACGCCTTCCGCTGGTGAAGCCCCCGCTGATGCGCGAGCACCGCCTCTACCAGGCCGACTGGCTGATGCGCTTCTATGGCTTTGACCGCGGCGAGATCGTCGCGGGCGGGCAGGGCGGGATGCTGGACCTAGGCATCGACCCCAAGCTGGCCTGGGCCTTGAAGCACCGCGAGGGTTTTCCCGTCGATGTGAACACCGCCGAGCGGGAATCGCTTTTGCGAGTGCCGGGGTTGGGGGTGAAGAGCGTCGATCGAATGATCTCCGTGCGGCGGCACCACCGGCTTGCCCTGGAAGACGTGCAGCGGCTGTCCCGTAATCTCGAGAAGGTCCGCCCCTTCATCGTCGCCGCCGACTGGACGCCCGGCGCCCTGACCGACAGCGCCGACCTGGACGCCCGCCTGCGGCCGCGGGTCGAGCCCGAGCAACTCACCCTGTTCTGATGCAGAGCGTTCGTCTGGCCCACGAGACGGATTTCGACGGCTGGCGCCTGGGCGCCCGGGCGCTGGCGCTCGCCGGCGTGGCGCCGGCCGACGCGCGCTTCGTCGTCGGCGATGCGAGCGGCGGCCTGTTCGACGCGCCAGCCCCGCCCCCGGCCGAAGCCGCCGCCTTCGCCGTGCCCAAGCGGTTCGTCGACCTGGCGCGCGAGGTCATCTTGCACCGCACCGATGATCGGCTTGACCTGATGTATCGGTTGCTGTGGCGGCTGCGAGCGCGGCCCAACCTGATCCACGTCGCCTCCGACCCGGACGTGGCCGACGCCATGGAGCGGGCCAGGAACGTCAGCCGCGCGGCCCACAAGATGAAAGCCTTCGTGCGCTTTCGCGAAGTCGAGGATACGGACGGAGAGGCCTACGTCAGCTGGTTCGAGCCGGCCCATCGGGTGGTCGAGAAGACCGCGCCCTTCTTCGTGCGCCGCTTTACCACCATGCGCTGGTCGATCCTGACCCCGGATCTCTCGGCCGTCTGGGACGGCGAGCGACTGGTCTACGCGCCCGGCGCGCGCCGCGAGGATGCGCCGGCCGATGACCGGCTGGAGGATTTCTGGCGCACCTATTACGCCTCGATCTTCAATCCCGCCCGGCTGAAGGCCAAGACCATGCAGGGCGAGATGCCGAAGCGCTACTGGCGGAACCTGCCGGAAGCCGCGCTCATTCCTTCCCTTATCGCCAGCGCATCGACCCGTACCCAGGACATGGCCGCCAGCCCCGCCAGCGAGACGCGAAAGCAAACGGTGCGCGCGGTCGCCCGGCCGGCGGCGGCCCCGGCGCCCAACGAGGGCGTCGCCCTGGACAGCCTCGCCGGGCTGTACCCCGCCCTACAGGGCTGCCGCCGTTGCGATCTTTGGCGGCACTCGACCCAGGGCGTGGCCGGGGAAGGGCCCAGGCGCGCCTCTCTGATGCTCGTGGGCGAACAGCCCGGAGATCAGGAGGATCTGGAGGGCAGGCCCTTCGTCGGCCCGGCCGGCCGCTTGCTGGACCGCGCCATGACGGCGGCCGGCGTGGACCGCGAAGACGCCTACGTCACCAACGCCGTGAAGCACTTCAAATTCGAGCCGCGCGGCAAGCGCCGCCTGCACAAGTCGCCCGACGTCAGCGAGATCAAGGCCTGCCGCTGGTGGTTCGAACAGGAGACGGCGCTGGTGAAGCCGAAGGTGATCGTGGCCCTTGGCGCGACGGCGGCCCGCCAGGTGCTGGGCCGCCCGGTTTCGCTGATGAAGGAGCGGGGCGAGCCTATCGATCTGGGCGACGGCGCAATCGCCCTGCTGACCATCCATCCGTCCTATGCCCTGCGCGTTCCGAGCGATGAGGAGAAAACTCGCGCCATCGCCATGCTGGAAAGGGATCTGCGGGCAGCGGCCAAGCTTGTAGGTTGAGGCGAAACTGTCTCACAACCGCCACAGACTGTGGCGGAAACGCATTCTTTTTTGGTGATCCGCGATCACGGCTGTTTCCGTAAGCAGGACTGCGGGTTAATCCCGTTCAGGCTCTGCTATGAGGGGGTTCATGCGAGCGGCCGGATTCAGAATCGACCAGGGCCCGCAAGGTCCCGTCCTCGCCCTGTCGGGCGACTGGACGGCCGGCGGCATGGGAGACGCCGGCCGCAGGCTGCTCAACGCCATGCGCGGTCAGCCTTTCAAGCATTGGGACATCAAAGATCTCGGCAAGATGGACACCGCCGGGGCGTTCATTCTGCTCATGGCCGGGGGTGGCAAAATCCCCGCCGAAGTCTTCGCCGCGCGGCCCGAAACGGCGCGAATCGTCGCCCTCGTCGATTCGGTCGACGAGCGCGCCGAGCGCAAGGTCGTCCATGTCGACCCGATCCTGCGCACCCTGGAAAAGACCGGCCGCGGCGTCGCCGAGTTCGGAGCCGAGCTCTACCGGACGCTGGCCTTCAATGGCCATCTGCTGGCCACCGCCGGACGCGCCATCGTGCAGCCCAAGCGCATCCGCTGGGCCTCGTGGTTCAGTCAGATCGACCGCTCGGGGCTGGACGCCATCCCGATCGTGGCCATCACCACGTTCTTTATCGGCGCCGTCGTGGCCTTCCTGGCCGCCGACATGCTGCAGCAGTTCGGCGCCCAGGTGTTCGCTGTCGAGCTGATCGGCATCTCGGTGCTGCGCGAGTTCGGCGTGGTGCTGACCGCGGTCCTGATCGCGGGTCGATCCGCCTCATCCTTCGCCGCCGAAATAGGCGCGATGAAGATGAACCAGGAGGTCGACGCCATGAAGGTCATGGGCGTCGATCCCTTCGACGCCCTGGTGCTGCCCAGGCTGGCGGCGCTGGTGATCATGCTGCCGGCGCTGACCCTCATCGCCGACCTTTCGGGCCTGTTCGGCGGGGCCATCGTGGCCTGGACCAAGCTGGACCTCAGCCCCGCCTTCTTCCTGCAGCGCATCCAGGAGAACGTCGGGGCGATGCAGTTCTGGGTCGGCATGTCCAAGGCGCCGGTCTTCGCGCTGGTCATCGCCGCCATCGGCGCGCGCCAGGGCATGGCGGTCGGGGGCGACGTCGAGAGCCTGGGCGAACGCGTCACCTCGGCGGTGGTGCAGGCCATCTTCGCCATCATCGTGATCGATGCGATCTTCGCGATGATCTACCTGGAACTGAACATATGACCACGTTGGCAGACGAGGACGACCTGTCCGTCCCGCCCATCGTGGTGAAGGGACTTTTCAACGGCTTCGACGGCCGCATGATCCACGAGAACCTCGACCTGACCGTCGAGCGCGGCAAGGTGCTGGGCGTGGTCGGCGGCTCGGGCACGGGCAAGTCGGTGCTGCTGAATTCGATCATCGGCCTGCGCGACGCGGACGCCGGTTCGATCCAGCTGTTCGGCAAGGACGTCGCCGACATGAACGAGGAAGAGCGCCACGAGGTCGAGCGCCGCTGGGGCGTGTTGTTCCAGCAGGGCGCGCTGTTCTCGTCGCTGACCGTGCGCGAGAACGTGGCCTCGCCGCTGATCGAACACACGCGCATCCCGACCGAAATGGCGGATCGCATCGCCGATCTGAAGATCGCCCTGGTGGGCCTGCCCAACGTCGCCGGGGACTTGAAGCCCGCCGAGCTTTCGGGCGGCATGCGCAAGCGCGTTGGCCTGGCCCGCGCCCTGGCGCTGGACCCCGACCTGCTGTTCCTGGACGAGCCGACCGCCGGCCTCGACCCCATCGGGGCGGCGGCCTTCGACGAATTGATCCGCAGCCTGGCCGACAACCTGGGCCTGACCGTCTTCATGATCACCCACGATCTCGATAGCCTGTACGCCATCTGCGACGAGGTCGCGGTGCTGGCGGACAAGAAGGTGGTGGCCAAGGCTCCGCTGGCTGAACTCGAGAAATCCACCCATCCCTGGATCCAGGAGTACTTCCTGGGTCCGCGTGGCCGCGCCGCGCACCGAGGAGCGCACTGATGGAACGTAACGCCCACTACGCGGCGATCGGATTGGCGACCCTGGTCCTCTTCCTGGGCCTGATCCTGTTCGTCGTCTGGCTCGCCCGCTTCCAGTTCGCCAAGGAGTACGATGTCTACGACATCGTCTTCTACGGACCCGTGCGGGGTCTCTCCGAAGGCGGGGAGGTCCACTTCAACGGCATCAAGGTGGGCGAGGTCACCGACCTGCAGCTCGACCGGCAGAACCCCAACAAGGTGATCGCCCGCGCGCGCCTGACCGCGGACGTGCCGATCAAGACCGACAGCCGCGCCATGCTGGAGCCGCAGGGCATCACCGGCGTGAACTACATCCAGATCACCGCCGGCTCGCCCAAGGCCGCGCTGCTGAAGGCAGGGCTTCCCGAAGACGCCGTGCCCGTGATCCTCAGTCAGCCCAGTCCGTTCTCGGAGCTGCTCGAGGGCTCAGGCACCGTTCTGGCCAGCGCCGTCCAGGCCCTGAACCGGGTCAACAGGGTGCTGTCGGATGAGAACATCGCGTCCTTCTCCAACACGCTGAAGAACGTCGACGAGATCACCGCCGAGCTGAAGGCCCGCAAGGCGCTGATCGCCAAGACCGAGACCGCCATCGAAAACGCCGGCAAGGCCGCCGCCGAGTTCGAGGCCCTGTCCCGCTCCGGTCGCAACATGCTCGAGGGCGACGGCGCACGCGCGCTGCAGCACCTCGAGGCGGCGTCCGCGGAACTGGAAGCCACGGCCAAGGAGGCGAAGGAGATGATCCACAACCTCAATGGCCCGACCAACGACTTCGCCAATACCGGCCTGCCGCAACTGACCGAGGCGATCGACTCCCTGCAACGCACGTCGGAGTCGCTGAACGATCTGATCCGCGAGGCCCGCGACAACCCTCAGGGGCTCGTCGCCAAGCCGCCCGCCAAGGAAGTAGAGGTGCAACCGTGAGCCTGATCGACAAGAAGATTGCCGGCGGTCTCGCCGTCGCCGCGGCGGCCGTCGCGCTGGCCGGCTGCGTCTCGCTGTTCCCCAAGTCGGAACCGGCCCAGCTTTACCGCTTCGGGCCGACGGGCGCCGCCACCGATGGAGCCTATTCGGGCACGGTGGCCATGGGCATCGCCCCGGTCGATTTCGTCGCCGCCGCTTCGGGCGACAAGATCATGACCGTGAACGGCTCCGAGGTGGCCTATATCGCCGCCTCGCGTTGGGCGGTGCCGGCCAACACCCTGTTCGCCGAGGCGCTGGAGAACAGCTTCGAGCGCAACGCGCGGGTGGTGAATATCGTCGGCCGCCGGGAGATGCGCGCCGCCAACCTGATGCTGGACGTGGACGTGAACGCGTTTGAGGTGCGCTACGAGAACGGCGCGGGGTCGGCCCCCGTGGCGGTGATCTCGCTGGACGCCAAGATCGTGCGCTTCCCCGACCGGGTGGTGGTGTCGCACCGCACCTTCGAAGCCCGCCAGCCGGCCAGCGACAACCGCGTGGGCGCCATCGTCCAGGCGCTCGACGCCGCCGACAACCAGGTGCTGGGCGAACTGGTGACCTGGGCTGACGCCAACGCGAAGTAGGGGACTCGCTATGTTCGACCGCAGGCGTTTCCTGGCTGCCGGCCTCGCGGCCCCGGCCTTCCTGGGCGCCTGCGGCAACGGCGCGACCGCGCCGGCGACGGCCGCCGGCAAGGGCGACTATGCCGCCGCCCGGGCAGGCTTTCACACCAAACTCCTGCGCAACGGCCCCTCAGCCGCGGCGCCCATGCCTGACCCGCCCGCGGGCGTCGAGCGAACCGAATACAAGTCCGGCGAACTGTCGCTCGCGGCCTGGTTCAAACGCCCAGCCGGCGACGCGGCTGTCCCGGCAGTGCTCTTCCTGCACGGCGGCTTCGCCTTCGGCGGCGAGGACTGGGACATGGCCAGTCCCTACCTGGACGCAGGCTTTGCGGTGATGACGCCGATCCTGCGCGGGGAGGACGGGCAAGCGGGCGTCTATTCGCTGTTCTACGACGAGGTCGATGACGTGCTGGCCGCCGCCGACCACCTGGCCAGTCAGCCGGGCGTGGACGGGAGCAAGCTGTTCGTCGCCGGTCACAGCGTCGGCGGCACCATGACCATGCTGGCGGCGATGGCGTCGGACCGTTTCCGTGGCGCCGCCTCCTTCTCGGGGTCGCCCGACCAGGTGAAATTCATCAAGGGCGGCATGAGCTCCGAGGAGATCCCGTTCGACACCAGCGACCCGCGTGAGTTCGAGATGCGCTCACCCCTGTCCTGGCCCGGCAGCTTCAAGGCCCCGGCGCGTCTCTTCTACGGCAGCCAGGAAAGCTTCTTCAGCGACACCACGCCCCGGCTGGCCCAGGCCGCCAAGGCCGCCGGCGGCGATGTCGTTGCCCAGGATTTCCCGGGAGACCACTTCGGCGCCGTGCCGGCAGAGCGCGCGGCCAGCATCGCCTTCTTCCGGCAAGTGGCCGCGCCCTAGCCCTTCACGGCCCCGGCCGCGGCGGTTTTCATCCGCACCTCGCCGTCGGCGCGGCGCGCGCTGTGGTCGGCAAGGCTGGCCAGGACGCGTGTGATCGCCGCATTCGCCTTCACCTTGGCTTCCGCCAGCGCCGGAATGTGCGGGCGGTGCTTGTCGGCGTCGCGGCCCACGCCCAGCAGATCGGCCCAGGCCGCGCGCCACTCGCCGAAGGCCGCCTTGGCGCGGCCGAGGTCGTCGGCCAGGAAGGCGTCGGCATTCTGCACCACGCGCGCCAGCGGCAGCTGCTGCAGGGCGGCGTGACGGGTGCGGCTCAGGTCATCAAGGCGCGCGGCCAGGCGATCGGCGGCGCTTGGCTCCGCGGGGGCGCCCTCCGCGAGCGGCTCCGGGGCAGGCGCGGCGGCGCGGGCCTCGGCCAGGCGAGCGCGGCCGGCGTCGAGGTAGGCGTCCAGCTCCAGGATCAGCGTCCGGGCCTGTTCGTGCAGGCCGTTCAGCGCGGCCGACTGACGCTCCATCTTTTGGGCGCGCGCGTCGAGGTCGGCGCCCAGGCCGCCCAGCTCGGCGGCGACGCTGTCGAAGGCGCGGCGGAAACGGTGCAGCCGCGCATTGCGGCCGTTGAATAGATTGTCGAGCCCGCCGCGCGGTTCCAGCTCGGAAGGATCGAGCGTATCGATCCTGGCCTGGGCGGCGCGCAGCCGCGCGCTGACGTCGGCGACGGGATTGTTGCGCACCTCGGTGAGGAAGCGCTCGACCCCCGACAGCAGATCCTTGGCCGCGCGCTCGCCGAAGGCGGCGACCTCTCCGGCGTTGTTCAGGTTCAGCTTGTTGCGGATCGCGGCGACACGCGAGGCGTCCGCCGGTGGTGCGGCGATACGGCTACCCAGGACTCCCACCGACATCACGCCCTCCCGCCCCCGTGGGCGGCTTTAACCTCAACAGGTCAGGTCACTATGCCGCATTTTTCAGGTTTTCCGAAACCGTGAAGGCGGCCTCGGTCTTGGCGGTGATCTCGTCCAGCGTCACGCCGGGGGCGATTTCGATCAGCTCCAGCCCCGATCCGTCGTGCTTGACGTCAAAGACGGCCAGGTCGGTGATGATGCGCTCGACGACCTTGGTGCCGGTCAACGGCAGGGTGCAGGCTTTCAGAACCTTGGACTGGCCGTGCTTGTTGGCGTGCTCCATGACCACGACGACGCGCTTGACGCCGGCCACCAGATCCATGGCCCCGCCCATGCCCTTCACCAGCTTGCCGGGGATCATCCAGTTGGCGATGTCGCCGTTCTGGGCGCATTCCATGGCGCCCAGGATCGACAGGTCGATGTGGCCGCCTCGGATCATGGCGAAGCTGTCGGCGGAGCTGAAATAGCTCGTCTCGGGCAATTCGGTGATGGTCTGCTTGCCGGCGTTGATCAGGTCGGCGTCCTCTTCGCCCGCGAAGGGGAAGGGGCCCATGCCCAGCATGCCGTTCTCCGACTGCAGGGTGACGACCATCCCCTCGGGAATGTAATTGGCCACCAGCGTCGGGATGCCGATGCCCAGGTTGACGTAGAAGCCGTCCTTCAGTTCCTGGCTGGCCCGCTCGGCCAGCTGATCACGCGACCAGGCCATTACGCGGTCTCCTTCTGGCGGACAGTGCGCTGCTCGATGCGCTTTTCGAAGGTCGACTGCACGATGCGGTCGACGAAGATGCCGGGCGTATGGATCTCGTCGCCGCCCAGCGTGCCCACCGGCACGATCTCCTCGACCTCGGCGACCGTCACGGCGCCGGCCGTGGCCATCATCGGGTTGAAGTTGCGCGCCGTCTTGCGGAACACCAGGTTGCCGCGCGCATCGCCCTTCCAGGCCTTGACGATCGACAGGTCCGACTTCAGCCCGGTCTCCATGACGTAGTCGCGGCCGTCGAAATTGCGCACTTCCTTGCCCTCGGCGACGAGGGTGCCCACGCCGGTGGCGGTGAAGAAGGCCGGGATGCCCGCGCCGCCGGCGCGGATGCGCTCAGCCAGCGTGCCCTGCGGATTGAATTCCAGCTGCAGTTCACCGGCCAGGTACTGGCGCTCGAACTCCTTGTTCTCCCCGACGTAGGACGAGACCATCTTGGCGATCTGGCGCGTCTGCAGCAGCACGCCGAGGCCGAAATCATCGACGCCGGCGTTGTTGGAGATCACCGTCAGCCCCTTGGTCCCCGCCTCGCGGATGGCCAGGATCAGGTTCTCGGGAATGCCGCACAGGCCGAATCCGCCGCTCATGACGGTCATCCCGTCGAACAGCAGACCGTCCAGCGCCGCGCGCGCGTCGGGATAGACCTTCTGCATGGGCGTTCTCATTCTCTCGTGGTGCGCGCGTGTCCTAGGAAAAGCGGGGCGTAAACACAAGGCCCGGAGGGGGCCCGGACGCGGCTGCAAGGCCCTGCAACCCTTGAATTTCTTACACCTGCGATACCACCCATCGGCGCAAACCATCGGTTTCACTGAACGCGTTTGACGAGTAGACTGCAGCGCAGGGGGGCGAATGTTCGGGCGACGGAGCCGGGTGTGGGCAAGACTGTCTGCGTAATTGAAGACGACGAACTGGTCCGCAGCCGCCTGGGCGACATGCTCCGCGCCGAAGGTCACAACGTCTTCGAGGCGGAATCCGCCGATCGTGGCATCGACATGATCCGCTCCGAACGCGCCGACGTGGCCGTGGTCGACATCCTCATGCCCGACCGCGACGGCCTCGAGGCCATTGGCCAGCTGCGCCGCACCCGTCCCGACCTGCGCATCATCGTCATCTCCGGCGGCGGCCGCGTTGGTCCCGATGTCTATCTCACCCTCGCCAAGCAGATCGGCGCCGACGCCAGCCTGACCAAGCCGATCGGTCAGGACGACCTGCGGGCCGCGGTCGAGGGATGAGCGGAGCCGCCTGGGGGCTGCTGATCGCCGGCGTCGCGCTGGGCCTGTTCCTCGGCGCCGTGCTTGCCGCCCTGGTCATCGGCCGGCGCACCAGCCGCCGCGGCGACCTGGTCGCGGCCCTGCATTCCGAAGCCTCGCGTCACCGCGCCCTCTTCGACGCCGCGCCCGAAGGCATCGTCACCGTTGATCGCGAGGGCGTCATCCTCAGCGCCAACCCGGCGGCCCACCGCCTGTTCGGCTACGGCAAGGGCCGACTGATCGGCATGTCCGGGCCCGAGGTCCTGGCGCCGCAGGATCGCGGCCTGGCCCTGGCGGCGATGAACGATCCGGCCAATATCTCCAAGGGCGGAGTGCGCGCGGAATACCTCGGCCTGCACGCCACCGGGGTAACCTTCCCCATGCAGGCGGCTCTGACCTACGCGCCTCCGGGCGAGGACTGGTTCGCCCAGATTTTCATCCGCGACATTTCCCGCCAGCGCGACGCCGAGCGGCTGAAGGATGAATTCGTCTCCACCGTCAGCCACGAGCTGCGCACGCCGCTCACCTCCATCGCCGGGTCGCTGGGCCTGATCGCGGGCGGCGCGGTGGGCGCCCTGCCGGAAAAGGCGGCGCGGCTGATCTCCATCGCCCAGTCCAACAGCCAGCGGCTTGTGCGGCTGATCAATGACGTGCTGGACATGGAAAAGCTGGCCTCCGGCTCGCTGCCCTTCCACATGACCGAGACCTCCCTGAAGGACGTGGCGGCGCGCGCCATCGAGATGACGCGCGGCTACGCCGACCAGCTGGGCGTCGAACTGGCGCTGGAGGAGAAGGAGGGCGGCTCGGCCGTTCGTGGCGACCCCGACCGCCTGATCCAGGTGGTCACCAACCTGCTCTCCAACGCCGCCAAGTATTCCCCCCGCGGCGAGACGGTCACCATCTGCGTCGAGGGCGACGGCGCCACCGCGCGGCTGACGGTTCGCGACCACGGTCCCGGCGTGCCCGAGGCCTTCCGCGACCGCATCTTCGCCCGCTTCGCCCAGGCCGACGCGTCCGATGCCCGTGGCAAGAGCGGCACCGGTCTCGGACTTTACATCGCCAAGGAGATCGCCGAGCGCCATGGCGGGCGGCTGTGGTTCGAAAGCGCGACGGGCGGCGGGGCCACCTTTCACCTCGAACTTCCGGTCCTGTCGGAAGAGCCGGGCGGCAAGCTCTCCGCCACGGATCGTATCCTGCTGGTCGAAGACGAGCCCGCCGCCGCCGCCCTGCTCAGCGCCATCATGGAAGACAACGGCCTGAAGGTGGACGCCGCCGGCACCCTGGCAGAGGCCCGCGCCCTGCTGGCGAAATACGGTCGCTTTGGCGCGGTGATCCTCGACCTGCGCCTGCCCGACGGCGACGGCGTCGACCTGGCCAAGGAGATCCGCGCCGACCCCGACCTGGCCCGCACCCCCATCGTGGTGGTCTCCGCCGACGCCCGCCGCGGCGCCGACCCCGACGTGCGCATGCTGGAAGTCTCCGACTGGATGGAGAAGCCGGTGGATCCGGACCGGCTGACCGAAATGGTCCGCGCCGCCCTGGCGCGCCGCGATGCGCCCGCGCGCATGATCCTGCACATCGACGATGACCGCGACATTCGCGAGGTCGTCGCCACGGCCCTGTCGGGCTGGGGCGAGGTGGTTCCCGCCGATGGCCTGGCGGAAGCGCGCGAGATCCTGGCCCGCCGCAAGCCGGACCTGATCGTGCTGGACCTGGAGCTTCGCGACGGCGACGGCGCCGACCTGCTGGATGAACTGAACGCCCAGCCCGACGCGCCGCCGGTGATCGTTTTCACGGCCCGCGATTCCACCCGCGACATGGGGCCCGCGGCCAGCCAGGTGTTGATCAAGTCGCGCACGCCGCTGTCGGGCCTGGTCGGCGCCGTTCGTGAGTTGCTCGAGCCTGACGGCGCGGCCGCATGAAGAGTGACCTGAAGATTCTCTACGTCGATGACGAGCCGGACATCCGCGAAGTCGCGGTCATGGCGCTTGAGCTGGACGGGGGGATCGAAGCGCGCTCGGCCGGGTCCGGCCCGGACGCCATGCAGATGCTGACCGCGGGTTTCGAGCCCGACGCCGTGCTGCTGGACGTGATGATGCCCGGCAAGGACGGGCCCGCCGTGCTGACCGAGCTGCGCGCGCGCGGCTACAAGATGCCGGTGATCTTCATCACGGCCCGGGCCCAGTCGCACGAGTTGGCCCACTATCTGAAGATCGGCGCCGAGGGTGTCATCACCAAGCCGTTCGACCCCATGACCCTGGCGCTCGAGCTGCGCGCGGTGCTGGCGCGCGTGGTCAAGTGACCGACTTCGACGCCCGCTACCAGGCCCTGCGCGAACGCTTCGTGGAGCGTTGCCGCGGAGATCTGGCGGTGCTGGAACAGGCCCAGGGCGGGGGCGTCGACGCCGAATCCCTGCGCGCCACTGTCCACCGCCTGTCCGGCGCGGCCGGCACCTTCGGCTATCCCGAGCTGAGCCGCCTGGCCGGCGTGGTGGATGACGAGCTTATCCTCAGCGGCGTGGCCGATGAGGGTTCGCTGGGCAAGCTGGTGATGGCGGTCAGGGTTCTGACCCAGGCCTAGCGCCCCAGCCGACTAGAACCGCTTGGCGATCCCGGCGCCGAATTCCACATCCGGCGTGTCGCTGTTCAGCCCGAAATTCACCCCCACGTCGAATTGCACGTCGTTGAGGCCGGCCGGCATCCAGGCCGCCGTCAGGTCGAAGGAGGCCTGGGTGGTCCCGCCCGCCGGATCGTCGTCGCGGCTGGCCCACAGCTCGGCGCCCAGCTCGACTTCGCTGACCTGGCGGGTGACGCCGATGGATCCGGCCCAGGCGGCGTGGTGACCGCCACCGAAGCTGTCGCCGACAATGTCGACCTCGGGGGTCAGTTCCATGGCCCAGTCGTCGCTGAGCGGAATGTCGATGGGGACGAGGATGGCGCCTTCCCAGACGTCGGCGCTGATCCCGTCCGAGCCGGTGGGGGCGGTGATGATGGCCTGCACCGCCACCGAAATGCCGGTGGTGTCGGCGGGCGTGAAGGCCTGTCGCAGCGAAAAGCCGATGTCGCCCGAGCCGGTATCCTCGAAGGTGACGCCGCCGACCTTCTCACGCGCGACCGAATAGGGCGTCCACAGGATTTGCCCCTCCATCGAGTCCGTCAGGCCGAGCCGCAGGGTCAGCGAACCGTAGTCGTAGCCGGTGTCCTCGACGCCGCCCTGCTGGAAGTGGCTGTAATCGACGAAACCGACTTCGGCCTGGAAGCGGCCCGGTTCCAGGGTGCAGGCGGGCGTGCCCTTGCCCGGCCGGTCGGCGCAGAAGTCGCGGCCCCCGGAATTGTCGCCGCTGTCCTGAGCGAAGCTGGGCGCGGCGGACAGCAGGAGCGCAAGGCCCACGGCGGCGGCGGCGAGCCGCGAAATCGGATTGGTCACAGGCGGCATCCCCCGACGCTCAAGCTGCGCCCTTGATGCCAAGCCTGCACGAGTCGCGCCAGAACCTGCGCGCAACACTCCCAATATCGTCACCCCCGGGCTTGTCCCGGGGGCCTAGGTTGTCCGCCGCACGAACTCGTCCGAGCAAGCTTCACTGGCCCGGATTCACGTCTTACGGCAATGAAAGCCGAAACCCTGGACCCCCGGGACAAGCCCGGGGGTGACGAATGGAGGGGTGAGCGACGAGTCGCTAACCCGCCGACCCTTCCTCGCGCTTGTCCATGCGCTTCAGCGCCCGATCGGCAAGAAAGGCGACGATCCATGCGGGGAATGCCAGGCACATCCCGGTCAGCATGCCGCGGCCGACGCGACCTCTCTGGTACTCCTCGGCCTCCGAAAAGTACGCGGTCCAGCTCTTGACCTCGCGCGGTATGACACGGCCCGACGCAGGGTCGGGTGTCGTCGGCGCGTGCTCATCCAGTTCGCCGATCTTTGTGGCTCCGTAGAGGAAGAGCACCACGGCAACCATGAATACCGCGTAGGCGGCCTGCCTCAGCGTATCCAGCAATGTCCGAACCATCGCCTCCTCCGCTAAGCCGCCACTTCCTTCATCGATACGCCCGTATCCGCCAGCTTCTCCAGGTCCACCGGCGCGCGGCGGCCGATGAGCAGCTTGCCGCCCATGAACTCCTGCGGCGCATTCACCGCCTCGACCGCCTGGATCAGGTCGCCGGACATGTGGAAGACCGCGAAGTGGTTGGCGCCCGGGTCGCCGCGCACGATCAACCGGTCCACGGCGTAGGGCAGGCCGGCGATCTGCAGCTTGATCTCGTACTGGTCCGACCAGAACCAGGGGACCTCATGCGGCGGGGGCGCGCGCTGGACGATGGCGGCCGCTGCCTGCTTGGCCTGCTCCAGAGCGTTGGGCACGCTCTCCAGACGGGCTTCGGCATCGTAGAGGGGCAGGGGGCGGAAGGTGCAGTCGCCGACGGCGAAGACATCGCGGTCGGAGGTGCGCGCCTCGGCGTCGACGATGATCCCGTTCGAACAGCCCAGGCCCGAGGCCGACGCCAGCGCGTCATTGGCCATGGCGCCCACGCCCAGCAGGATGGCGTCGCCGTCGAGCACCTCGCCGTCGGCCAGCACCATGCGCCTGGTGTCTTCGAAGCGGTCGACCTTCACGTCCAGGCGGATGTCGACGCCGCGCTCGCCGTGCAGGCGCTCGAAGAAGGCCGACAGGGGCGGGGAGGCGACGCGCGCCAGCACGCGGCTCTCGCGCTCGATCACCGTCACCTCGCAGCCCAGGGCCCGGGCCGAGGCGGCGACCTCCAGTCCGATGTAGCCGGCGCCCACGACGATGAGCCGCTTGCCCGGCGTCAGGGCCGACTTCAGCCGGTCGGCGTCCGCCGCCGAGCGCAGCTCCAGCATGTCTGGATGGTCGGCGCCGGGGATGGGCAGCTTCCGCGTCACCGAGCCGGTGGCTAGCACCAGCCAGTCGTAGGTCACCGTCGAACCGTCGCCCAGGGTGACGAACCGGTCGTCGCGATCGATGGCGGTGACGGTGGTGTCGAGGCGAAGGTCGATGTGCTGCTCGAGATAGAACTCGGCCGACTTCAGCTGCAGTGAATCCCCGTCCGCCTCGCCCTTCAGCCAGGCTTTCGACAGGGGCGGGCGCTGGTAGGGCGCCAGGGGCTCTTCGCCGATCAGCACGATCTCGCCCTCGAAACCGTACTGGCGCAGGAAGGCGGCGACCGATCCGCCCGCGTGTCCCGCGCCGACGATGACCACCTTGCCCATCGCCTAGTCCGGCAGGGTCGGGTCGAGGCCGGCGGCCCGGCAGGCGGCGGTGTAGGTGTTGGCCAGGAGGCAGGCGATGGTCATGGGTCCCACGCCGCCCGGCACCGGGGTGATGGCGCCGGCGACTTCCACGGCCTCGGCGAAGGCGACGTCGCCAACCACGCGGGTCTTGCCCTCGGCGGCCTTGACCGGGTCCTTCGACGGCACGCGATTGATGCCCACGTCGATCACCGTCGCGCCCGGCTTGATCCAGTCGCCCTTGATCATCTCCGGCCGGCCAACGGCGGCCACCAGGATGTCGGCGCCGCGGCAGACGGCCGGCAGGTCCTTGGTGCGCGAGTGCGCGATGGTGACGGTGCAGTTCTGGGCCAGCAGCAGCTGCGCCATCGGCTTGCCGACGATGTTGGAGCGCCCGACGATAACCGCGTTCAGGCCCGACAGGTCCAGCGTGTCCTGCAGCATCATCAGGCAGCCCAGGGGCGTGCAGGGGACCAGCCCCGGCAGGCCGGCAGCGAGGCGACCGACATTGATGACGTGGAAGCCGTCGACGTCCTTGTCCGGGTCGATGGCGTCCAGCACGGCGGCAGAGTCGACCTGGCGGGGCAGGGGCAGCTGAACCAGGATGCCGTGGATGCCCGGGTCGGCGTTCAGCTGGGCGATCAGCGCCAGCAACTCTTCCGTCGTGGTCGTGTCGGGCAGCTTGTGGGTGTCCGAGCGCATGCCCGAGGCGGCGGTCTGCTCGCCCTTGTTGCGCACATAGATCTGGCTGGCCGGGTCCTCGCCCACGATCACCACCGCCAGGCCGGGCTTCAGCCCGTGGGTGTCGACCAGGTTGGAGACGCCGCGGCTGACGCGTTCGCGCAGCCGCTCGGCGAAGGCCTTGCCGTCGATGATCTTCGCAGACGCGGAATCGGACATGAGGCGCAGCCTATAGCGGGGCGGAGCGCCGGGCGAAACGGACAAGGTGTGTGGGGTTATCGGGGGGGCGCCGCGGGACGCGGATTAATTCTCCGTCATCTTATGCAAGCTACCTTGCACCGACAGATACCTTGCGGTATCCACTCAGTCATGATCACCGAAACCGGGCCGACCGGATCCATCGACATCCAGCTGAAGAAAGGGGTCCTGGGCTTTTGCGTCCTGGCCCTGCTCTCCCGCGGAGACAGCTACGCCTACGAGATCGCCAGCCGCCTGGCTGACGCGATCGGGATGGGCGAGGGCACCATCTATCCGCTGATGCGGCGCATGCAGGCCGAGCGATTGGTCGAGACCTATCTCGTCGAGTCGCCGGCCGGGCCGTCGCGCAAGTACTACCGGCTGACCCAGGCCGGGCAGGACGCCCTGACCATCCAGCAGGCCGACTGGCGCGACTTCTCCGACGCCGTGAACGCCATCCTGGCCGAGCCGCCCAAGGCCTCGCCCGCCGCGGCCGCCCAGCCCCAAACGGAACCCAAGCAATGACCCGCGCCGAATTCATCGCCCGCTTGCGCAGCGGCCTGGTCGGCATGCCCGCCGCCACCGCCGCCGAGATCGTGGCCGACTACGAAGCCCACTTCACCGACGCCGCCGCCTCCGGCCGCGCCGAGGCGGAAGTGGCCCAGGCGCTGGGCGATCCCAATCGTCTTGCCAGGGAACTGAAGGCCGAGGCCGGCATCCAGCGCTGGCGCCAGGAGCAGAACCCCTCGGCCGCCACCGGCGCGATCCTGGCGGTGCTGGGACTGGGCGCCATCGACATCCTGTTCCTGCTGCCCATCGTCATGGGCGTGCTGGGCGCGCTGTTCGGCGTCTTCGTGGCGGTCATCTCGGTGTTCATCGCCGGCGGCTTCGTCATGGTCATGGGCCCGTTCGCCGGAGCCCCCGGCGGCGCGGCCGGCGCCATCCTGGCGGGGCTCGGCCTGATGGCCGGATCGGTCACCATCGGCGCCCTGACCTCCATCGTCACGGTCTGGCTGGTCAACGGCATCGTCTGGTTCGCCCGCCTGCACTACCGCCTGCTCAAGCCCGCGCTTGAGCCCCAATCAGCGCCCTACACCTCCGGAGAACCGGCATGATCCGCACCCTCTTCATCATCGCCGGCGGCGCGCTCGTGCTCTGCCTGGCCTGCCTCGGCGGCGCCGCTGCGCTGGGCGGGCGCGACCTCGCCGCCAACGACTGGACCTGGGTCGTCGGCGAGCGCCAAGGCGACAACGAAAACCTGCACTTCGAACGCGGCCAGGCCAGCCCCAACGTCACCCGCACCGTGGCGTGGACCGGCGGCCAAGCCCTGACCATCGACGTCCCTGCCGACGTCACCTACGTCCAGGGCGACAAGCCCGGCGTGGTGATCAGCGGGCCCAAGACGGCGGTCGACCGGGTCCGCCTGGTCGATGGCCGCCTGACCCTGGACGACGACGATGCGCCCGAGCGCGGCTATATCCGCGTCGGCCACGGCAACATCCGCATCTGGAGCGAGACCGAGCTGCTGAAGATCACGGTCACGGCGCCCTCGGTGAACAGCTTCCATGTCGAGGGCTCGGGCGACCTGCGCGTCGAGGGCTACAACCAGCCGACGCTGGGCCTGCTGCTCGACGGTTCCGGCGACGTGGAAGTGGCCGGCCGCGCCGGCAAGCTCGAATTGCGCAGCAACGCCTCGGGCGATGCCGACCTGGAGAGCCTGGACGTCAACGACGCCAACATCGACACCACCGGCTCCGGGGAGGTCCGCGTGGGCCCGACCGGGGCGGTGGAGGTGGCGCTGGCCGGGTCGGGCGACGTGCACCTGACCCGCCGCGCGGCGAGCGTGCACCAGGACGTCACCGGCTCGGGCGAACTGATCGGCGGCTAGGCGCCGACCTGGCGCGTCGAGGGCAGCAGCCCCTCGGCGTAATCGCGCGCCGATCCGCACAGGACGAAATCCGTGGCGAAGGCGAGGTCGGGCGCGAAGTAGCGGTCCTGATCGTAGGGCCTGGCGCCTTTCCGCACCGCGGCCATGAGGCGCTCCATCGGCTCGGACGAGGTCAGCGGCCGCAGGAACTCGATGCCTTGGGCGGCGGCCAGCAGTTCGATCCCGACGACCGTCGCGGCGTTCGACGCCATCTCCGCCAGCCGCCGCGCCCCGTGCGCGGCCATCGATACATGGTCTTCCTGGTTGGCGCTGGTCGGCACCGTGTCGACCACGGCCGGATGGGCCAGCATGCGGTTCTCCGCCACCAGGGCCGCCGAGGTCACCTGGGCGATCATGAAGCCCGAGTTCAGCCCGCTCTCCTTGACCAGGAAGGCCGGCAGGCCGCTCATCTTGGGATCCACCAGGATGGCGGTGCGGCGCTCGGAAATATTGCCGATCTCGCAGAGCGCCATGGCCAGCATATCAGCAGCAAAAGCAACAGGTTCGGCGTGGAAGTTGCCTCCGGACAAGACCTCGCCAGTGTCTGAAAAGACCAGCGGATTGTCGGTCACGCCCGAGGCCTCGATCTCCAGCGTCCGCGCCGCATGGCGGATCACGTCCAGCACCGCTCCCATCACCTGCGGCTGGCAGCGGAAGGAGTAGGGGTCCTGCACCTTCTTGCAGTCGGGGCCCTGGTGCGAGGCGTGGATGGCGCTGCCCCGGTGCAGCGCCAGCAGGGCGGCGGCCACGTCGATCTGGCCGGGCTGGCCGCGCAGGGCATGGATGCGCGCATCGAAGGGGGTGTCCGAGCCCAGCACCGCGTCGGTCGAAAGAACGCCCGCGGCGATGGCGGCGGCGAAGACGTTCTCGGTCATGAACAGGCCGGCCAGCGCCATGGCGCACGAGGCCTGGGTGCCGTTGAGCAGAGCCAGGCCCTCCTTGGGCCCGAGCGTGAGGGGCTTGATCCCGGCTCGGGCCAGGGCGGCCTCGGCGGTCAGGGTCTCGCCGCCGACGCGGCACTCGCCGACCCCGATCAGGGCCGCAGCCAGATGCGCCAGCGGCGCCAGGTCACCGGAAGCGCCGACCGAGCCCTTGCCCGGAATGCACGGATAAACCTCGGTTTTTAGCAAGGCGACCAGGGCGTCGATGGTGTCGCTGTTGACCCCCGAGGCGCCGCGCGCCAGCGAAGCCACCTTCAGCACCATGATCAGCCGCACCACCGCATCGGGCAGCAGCGGCCCGACCCCGCAGGCATGGCTGAGCACGAGGTTGCGCTGCAGCCTGGCCAGGTCGGCCTTGGCGATGGAGGTGTTGGCCAGCAGGCCAAAGCCGGTGTTGATGCCGTAGACTGTGGCGCCGGCCTCGATGATGTCGCGCACCGCCTGCTCGCTGGCCTCGATGGCCGCGCTGGCCTCGGGGCTGAGCGCGATCTCGACCGGGCCCTCCCAGCAGGCGCGCAGCAAGGACAGGGGCAGGGGCTGGGTTCCAACCTGGAAGCGGGTGACGGGAGACTTCACCTCAACCCTCCATCGAGGGCAGGTTCAGCCCCTGCTGGCGGGCCCAGTCCTGGGCGATCTCGTAGCCCGCGTCGGCGTGGCGCATGACGCCGGTGGCTGGGTCGTTCCACAGCACCCGCTCCAACCGCTTGGCGGCCTCCGGCGTGCCGTCGGCGACGATGACCATGCCCGAATGCTGCGAATAGCCCATGCCCACTCCGCCGCCGTGGTGCAGCGACACCCAGGTCGCCCCGGAGGCGGTGTTCAACAACGCGTTCAGCAGCGGCCAGTCCGACACCGCGTCCGAACCGTCAGCCATGCTTTCGGTCTCGCGATTGGGGCTGGCCACCGAACCGCTGTCGAGGTGGTCGCGGCCGATGACGATCGGTCCCTTGATTTCGCCCGAGGCCACCATGTCGTTGAACATCAGCCCCGCCCGGTGGCGGTCGCCCAGGCCGATCCAGCAGATCCGCGCCGGCAGGCCCTGGAACGCGATACGCTCCTTCGCCATGTCAAGCCACTGGTGCAGGTGCTTGTTCTCAGGGAACAATCTCTTCATCGCCGCGTCGGTCTTGAAGATGTCTTCCGGGTCGCCCGACAGGGTCGCCCAGCGGAACGGCCCCACGCCGCGGCAGAACAGCGGGCGGATGTAGGCGGGCACGAAGCCGGGGAAATCGAAGGCGTCGCCGAGGCCCTCGTCGAAGGCCACCTGGCGGATGTTGTTGCCGTAGTCGAAGGTCGGGACCCCGGCGCGCTGGAAGGCCAGCATCGCCTTCACATGCTCGACGATGGATGGCTTGGCCGCCGCGACCACCGAGGCCGGGTCGGAAACGCGCTTCGCCTCCCACTCGGCCACGGTCCAGCCCTTGGGCAGATAGCCGTTGACCAGGTCGTGGGCCGAGGTCTGGTCGGTGACCATGTCAGGCCGAACGCCGCGCCGCACGAGTTCGGGCAAGATCTCAGCCGCATTACCCAAAAGGCCGACTGATATGGGCTTTTTGTCCTTCACCGACTGGTCGATGAGGGCCAGCGCCTCGCCCAGGTCCTCGACCGCGACGTCGAGGTAGCGGGTCTCCAGCCGCTTCTCGAGGCGCGAGCGCTGGCACTCGATGGCCAGGCACGAGGCGCCGGCCATGGTCGCCGCCAGGGTCTGGGCGCCGCCCATGCCGCCCAGGCCGGCGGTCAGGATCCAGCGGCCCGCAAGGTCGCCGCCATAGTGCTGGCGGCCGGCCTCAACGAAGGTCTCGTAGGTGCCCTGAACGATGCCCTGGGTGCCGATGTAGATCCACGACCCGGCCGTCATCTGGCCGTACATCATGAGCCCCTTGCGATCGAGCTCGTTGAACACCTCCCAGGTCGCCCACCTGGGCACCAGGTTGGAGTTGGCGATCAGCACGCGCGGGCTGTCGGGGGTGGTGCGGAAGACGCCCACCGGCTTGCCCGACTGGACCAGCAGGGTCTCGTCGGGCCCCAGGGCCTGCAGCGAGGCCACGATCCGGTCGAAGGCCTCCCAATTGCGCGCCGCCTTGCCGATGCCGCCATAGACGACCAGGTCCTCGGGCCGCTCGGCCACCTCGGGGTCGAGGTTGTTCATCAACATGCGAAGCGCGGCTTCCGCGCCCCAGGTCTTGCACGTCATCTCGGGGCCGCGCGGCGCGCGCACGACCCGGCTGTTGCTGCTCATCAAGCGTCTCTCGGCGTTCCCTGCTCCCGGCCTGCCAGGTAGCGGGCGGCCAGGGGATTTGCGCCCATCCAATAGGCAAGCTCGGACGGGTCGTCGACTCGCCAGACCGCGAGGTCTGCGGCTTTTCCGGTTTCCAGCGTGCCGGTCTCGCCCTGCAGGCCCAGCGCCCGGGCCCCCTCGCGGGTGAAGCCGGCCAGCGCCTCCTCGGGCGTCAGGCGAAACAGGGTGCAGGCCATGTTCATGGCCAGCAGCGGCGAGGTCAGCGGCGAGGTGCCGGGGTTGCAGTCGGTGGCCACGGCCATCGCCACGCCCGCCTCGCGCAGCGCCGCGACCGGCGGCGGCTGGGTGTCGCGCAGGAAATAGTAGGCGCCCGGCAGCAGCACCGCGACTGTCCCGGCCCGCGCCATGGCGGCGATCCCGTCGGCGCTGAGGTGCTCCAGGTGATCGGCGCTGAGCGCCTTGTGCCGCGCCGCCAACGCCGCGCCGCCCTGGTCGGACAGCTGCTCGGCGTGCAGCTTCACGCGCAGGCCGGCGGCCGCGGCGGCCTCGAAGATGCGGTCGGTCTCGGCGGGTGAGAAGCCGATGCTTTCGCAATAGGCGTCCACGGCGTCGGCCAGTCCTTCACCCGCGGCGGCCGGGATGATCTCGTTTACGATCAGATCGACATAACCCGCGCGATTGTCTTTGAATTCAGGCGGCACGGCGTGCGCCGAAAGCAGGGTGCGCGAGACCCGAACGCCGCCCAGGTCGCCCAGCCGCGTGGCGGCCCGCAGGCACTTCAGTTCGCTCTCCAGGTCCAGGCCATACCCCGACTTCACCTCGATGGTGGTGACGCCCTGGGCGGTCATGGCGGCCAGGCGGCGGCGCGCGCTGGCGACCAGCTGGTCCTCGCTGGCGGCGCGGGTCGCTTTCACGCTGGAGAGGATGCCGCCACCGGCGCGGGCGATCTCTTCATAAGTCGCGCCGTTCAGCCGCTGCTCCCACTCCACCGCCCGGTCGCCGCCGAACACCAGGTGGGTATGGCAGTCGACCAGGCCCGGCGTGACCCAGGCCCCGGCGAGCCTGCGAATCTCGTGCGTCAGGGTCTCGAACCCCGCCGACAGCGAGGCGCGCGGGCCGATCCAGGCGATGCGACCGTCCTGGATGGCGATGGCCGCGTCACGCAGCGCGCCGTACGGCTCGGCCCGGTCGGGCGCCATGGTCGCGGCATGGCAGTCGAGGAGAAGGACGTCCCACATCGCTCGTGTCTTAAATGGACAGGCCGGGCGCGGCTAGGCTAGGCCTTGGCCATGACCACGCGCGATCCGCCGAGAGACCCTGACGCGTCCGAGTGCAAGAGCTGGCTCTCCGCCGCCGACCTCCTGGGCCAGCACCGCGACGCCCGCGTCGCCCTGATCGGCGCGCCGCTGGGCGAGCGTTCGCTCACCCCTGGCCGCTGCGACCTGGCTCCGGCGGCCCTGCGCCGGGCCCTGGCGCGGATGAGCACCTATGACCTGGAGACAGAGACCGACCTGGCCGGCCTGCACGTCTTCGACGCCGGCGACCTGCCGTTGAAGATCGTTCCGCCGGCGGACGCCTTCAAACCTATCCGAGACGCGGTGGCGGCCCAGGCGGGCAAGCGCGCCCTGACCATCGTCGTGGGCGGCAACAACGCCGTGACCCGGCCGGGGGTGCATGGGCTGGGCAGGCTGGACGAGGTCGGCGTGCTGACGCTGGACGCCCATTTCGACCTGCGCGACACCGACTGCGGCCTCAACAATGGCAACCCCATCAAGGCGCTGCTGGAAGACGGGCTGGAGGGACGCCGCATCAGCCAGATCGGCCTGGCCCCCTTCGCCAACACCCGGCGCGCCCACCAGACCGCCAAGGACGCGGACATCTCGGTGCGCACCGCGCGCGAATGCCGCGAGATGGGCATCGTTAAACTGGTCAGCCAGGAGCTTCAGCGCCTGTCGAAGCTGGCCGAGCGCATCTACGTCGACTTCGATATCGATGTCATCGACCGCGGCCAGTTCCCCGCGGCGCCCGGTGCTCGGCCAGGCGGGATTTCCGTGCATGACTTCTTCGACGCCACGCGGGTGATCGGCGCGCACGACAAGGTCTGCGCCGTCGACCTGACCGAATACGATCCGGCCTGCGAGGTCGGCGACCTCGGTTCGCTGACGGCGGCGCGCTGGTTCGTCGAGCTGCTGGCCGGGTTCGCCCGGCGCAAGGGGTGAGCGAGCGGCAGGAACAGTCGGTCCGCCGCCGCGCCCTCATCGAGGCGGCGCTGGAGAGCCTCGCCGAGAAGGGCCTGGGCGCGGTGTCGGTGCGCGACGTCGCCGCCCGCGCCGGCGTCTCGCCCGGCCTGCTGCGCCACCACTTCGGCGGCTTCAACAACCTGCTCAACGAGGCCTACCGCTACGCCACCGCGCGCGTCGACGCCGCGCTCGACACCGCAATCGCAGCCGCCGGCGAGGAGCCGCAGGCGCGTATGGACGCCTTCCTGATCGCCAGCTTCGCCCCCTCCATCGCCGACCGCGACCTGCTGTCGGCCTGGCTGGGATTCTGGGGCCTGGTGCGCAGTGACGCGGCGGCGGCAGGCGTGCACGCCGAGACCTATGCGGCCTACCGGGCGCGCATCGCGGGATTGCTCGAGGACCTGGCGAGGGCGCGAGGGACAACCATCGACTCCCGTCAGGGCGCCCTCGGTCTCTCGGCCATGCTCGACGGCCTGTGGCTGGAACTCTGCCTGGACCCCTCAACCTTCTCCGCCTCCGAGGCGGCGATGACGGCGCGGGCGTGGGTGGACCGGTTCGTAGGAACGAAGGGGCAGGCGCGATGAGCGAGCCGTTCGACTACGCGCGGGCGCTCGACCTGATCGCGCGCAAGATGGGCGAGCCGCCGCGCCGCCGCGGCTGGTTCCAACCCGACTGGCGCATGAAGCCGCCGTACTGGCTGACCCGGGAGGACGACCTGAGCGCCCTGTTCGCTGCGCAACACCGGCTGCTCAGTCACGGTCGCGTCGTCTGGGGCGTGCTGGCGCAAGCCAACAACATGCTTTTCGAAATCACGCCGCGCACCGCCAAGCTCGGCGCGCCAGGCGTGCTGCTTTATTCCACGCACGAGGCCGCGCGCGCCGATCCGCAAGCCATGAGGCCGGTTGCGCGTCAGATCTTCCGTTTCAAGGCGGCGGTCTATGGGAACGAGCCTTTCGACGATCCGGAGGCGCAACGCATGGGGTCGATCCTGGCGGACGAGATGTTCAGGCCACGAAACATCGAAGTTCCGAGCCAGTTCTGCTCGGCCTACCCGATGATCATGACTTCGTTCTACGCTGATCGCGACCATCTCCCGGGCCGCAGGATCGCGGGCGTGGTGTTTCCGGTGCTGATCGATCCGCAGGCTCCCGACATGGCGATGATCGTGCCGCACTGGTTCTGGCCCAGGGCTTTCCTTCAGTGGGAGTGGGGCGCCTAGGCGCTTTGGCTTGACCGAGCACTGCGGATCAACCGACGCTTTTCGGACCTGCCGGCGGTGGCGGCGCGAGGGAAGAAGGCCGATGCGACAATCACGTTTCCTGTTCGTGTTCCCTGATATGGTCGCGCCAATTCCCTGTTATTTCCGCACCCAATTCCCTGTTTATTCCGCTGGACGCCGCCGGAATCAGCACGCGCCCAAGGCAGGCGTCCCGGCGCTGCTGTTCCGCCGCCGCCATAACAGGGAAAAACAGGGAAAACCCGCGCCGCCGCCGGGGGTGACGGCGCAGCGCCCCGTCTGCTATACACTCGTATAGTTAGCCGGAGCCCCGCCATGCAGCCGCAGATGAGCCTGCCCGCCTGGATGTACTACGACGCGGGGTTCTTCGAGCTCGAGCGCGAGGCGCTGTTCCGCTCGACCTGGCAGCTGGTCTGCCATCTGAACGATGTGCCCGAGCCGGGCGACTACATGACCCTGGACCTGCTGGGCGAGCGGGCGCTGGTGCTGCGTGGGTCGGACGGCGAGGTGAGGGCGTTTCACAATGTCTGCCGCCACCGCGCCTTCAAGCTGGCCGACGGCCAGGGCAATTGCGGTCTGCGCCTGACCTGCCCCTATCACGCCTGGGCCTATGACCTCGACGGGGGCCTGCGCGGCGCTCCCAAGTGGCAGGGCTTCGAGGATTTGGACAAGGAGGCCAACAGCCTGGTGGAGCTGTCGATGGAGGTCTGGCGCGGCTTCGTCTTCGTGCGCTTCGCCGAGCCCGGGCCGGGCGCCGCGACGGTCGCCGAGATGATGGCGCCCTACGACGCCGAGATCGAACCGCACGGCTTCGAACACCTGGTCCCCCAGGGCCGCGTGACGCTGCGGCCCCGGTCGGTAAACTGGAAGAACGTCTCGGACAACTACTCCGACGCCCTGCACATTCCGGTGGCGCACCCGGGCCTGACGCGGCTGTTCGGCTCTTCCTACGCCATCGAGGCCCAGGACTGGGTCGACAAGATGAGCGGCCGCATCGTCGAGCGCACCTCCACCAACTGGTCCGAGCGCGCCTACCAGAACCTGCTGCCCGCCTTCGACCACCTGACGCCCGAGCAGGCGCGCACCTGGAACTATTACAAGCTGTGGCCGAACGTGGCCTTCGACGTCTACGCCGACCAGGTGGACTTCATGCAGTTCATCCCGGTCTCGCCGACCGAGACCCTGATCCGCGAGATCGCCTATGTCCGTCCCGACGCGCGACGCGAGGTGAGGGCGGCGCGCTATCTGAACTGGCGCATCAACCGCCAGGTCAACGCCGAGGACACCACCCTGATCGACCGTGTGCAGCAGGGGATGTCGTCTTCGTCCTACGTCTCGGGCCCGCTGGGGCCGAGCGAGGTCTGCCTGGCCTCTTTCGCCCGGCGGCTGCGCGAGGCCATCCCTGAAGCCCGCCTCAACCATCCGCCCCAAAATCAAACGCCAACGCGAGCCGCCTGATGAGCACCAGCAACACCGACGTCGTCATCATCGGCGGCGGCCATAACGGCCTCGTCTGCGCCTTCTACCTGGCCCGCAAGGGTTTCAAGGTCACGGTGCTGGAGCGTCGCGACGTGGTCGGCGGCGCGGCCGTCACCGAGGAGTTCCACCCGGGCTTCCGCAACTCGGTGGCCAGCTACACGGTCAGCTTGCTGAACCCGAAGGTCATCCGCGACCTCGACCTGGCCCGACACGGCCTCAAGGTGGTTGAGCGCAAGATGTCCAACTTCCTGCCGCTGTCGAAGAAGGACTACCTCTGCGTCGGCGGTTCCAGCCCTGACACCTATTCCGAGGTGGCCAGGTTCAGCCAGAAGGACGCCGACCAGCTGGATGCCTATGGCCGGCGGCTCGAGGTCATCGCCGACGTGCTGCGCGACCTGATCCTGGTCACGCCGCCGAACATGGTCGCCGGCGGGTTTGTGCAGGCGCTGCCGGAACTGCTGAAATCGGCGACCATCGGCAAGAAGCTCAGCAAGCTCGACACCACCGCGCGCCGCGACCTGCTGGCTCTGTTTTCCCAGTCGGCCGGCGACTGGCTGGACGGATGGTTCGAGTCGGATCCGATCAAGGCGGCCTATGGCTTCGACGGCGTCGTGGGCGCCTACGCCAGCCCCTACACGCCCGGCACCGCCTACGTTCTGCTGCACCATGTCTTCGGCGAGGTGAACGGCAAGAAGGGCGCCTGGGGCCATGCCATCGGCGGCATGGGCGCCATCAGCCAGGCCATGGCCAAGGCGGCGCTGGAGAAGGGCGTAGATATCCGCACCGGCGTCTCGGTCAGCGAGGTGCTGGTCGAACACGGCGAGGCGGTCGGCGTGGTCACCGACGCCGGCGACATCATCCGGGCCGAGAAGGTGGTCTCCAACATCCACCCGCAGCTGCTGTTCCAGAAGCTGGTGGATCCCAAGCATCTGCCCGCCGACTTCAACGAGCGCATGACCCGCTACCGCTCCGGCTCGGCCACCTTCCGCATGAACGTGGCGCTCTCGGAGCTGCCGAAGTTCACCTGCCTCCCCAAGGCTGGCGACCACCTCACCGCCGGCATCATCATCGCGCCCTCGCTCGACTACATGGACCGCGCCTACATGGACGCGCGCCGCGACGGCTGGTCGAAGGAGCCGATCGTGGAGATGGTCATCTCCTCGACCCTGGACGACACCCTGGCGCCCAAGGGCAAGCACGTCGCCTCGCTGTTCTGCCAGCACGTGCAGCCGACGCTCACCGGCGGACGCAGCTGGGACGACCACCGCGAAGAGGTCGCGGACCTCATGATCGCCACGGTCGACAGGATGGCGCCGGGCTTCAAGAAGTCGGTGATCGGGCGCATGGCGCTCTCGCCGCTGGACCTGGAGCGCAAGCTCTCGCTCATCGGCGGCGACATCTTCCACGGCCAGCTGAACCTCGACCAGCTGTTCAGCGCGCGCCCGACGCTGGGCCACGGCAACTACCGCGCGCCCATCAAGGGCCTCTACATGTGCGGCGCCGGCACCCATCCGGGCGGCGGCGTCACCGGCGCGCCCGGCCACAATGCGGCCCGCGAAATCCTCAAGGACGCCGGCCTGGGGTAGGGGGCGGCGGCCACGCGGCTGACACCAAGCCGCCAAAAAACGCTGGGCTCCGGAATCCGGTCGCCAGCGGCCAGGCCCGCGCGACAACCTTTACGGGCGAAGGGCGTAGCGGCCGGTGTCGTGTCCTTGCAGCGTCACCATAAGTCGCTGAAAATGTGTCATTTCCGCCGCATTCCGAGGCAGCGGGAGATTCGCGTGCAACTTGAGCGGCCCGCCGCGGTTAAGGGGCCCTGAGCGAGGGGACTCCCCCCAACTTCGCCGTCTTGAGGACTCTACATGACCAACGCCCAACCCACGGTTGGCGCGCGCAACGCCCTGCGCCGCAACTTCTTCTCCGCCCGCACCGGCCTGATGCTCGGCACGGCGCTCGGCTGCTCCATGGCGATCATCGCCAGCGCCGCGCCCGCCTACGCGCTCGACGAATGCGGCGCCAAGACGCCCGGCCCGGTCGACGTGGTCTGCACGGCCACCAGCGGCGTGGGCAATCCCTACCCGACCGGCATCAACTACGTCGGCGCCGGCGAAGACCTGACCATTCACATCATGGGCGACGTCGCCGTCGTGGCACCGGCCGTTGACGCCGTTCGCGCCGACAGCGCCTCCGGCTTCGACGTCGACGTCACGCTCTACTCGGGCGCCACCATCGACACCAACGAAGACGGCGTCTTCGTGCGCGCCTTCGGCGTCGGCGGCGACGCCACGGTCGACAACGCAGCGACCATCAGCGCCGGCCAGCGCGGCATCCTCGCCTTCGCTCAGAACGGCTACGCCACGGTCTACAATTCGGGCGACATCGACGTCGACGGCGCATCGGCCTCGTTCTACTCGGACGGCATCGTCGCCGTCGCCAACTACGGCGGCGTCCTGATCAACACCTCGGGCGACATCAGCGTCATCGCCAATGACGTATCCGACTACGGCCTTTACGCTTACGCGTATGGAGCCGACGCCTCGGTGATCAACACGGGCGACATCACGATCGTGAACACGGTCGGCACCGGCACCGGCATCTATGGCAACGGCCAAGGCGTCACCGGCGACCTCGACATCTACTCGTCCGGCATCATCGACGTCATGGCGGCTGGAAACGCGATCGGCATCGACGCCCACTCGGGCATGACGACCGACGTGGAAGTCTATGGCGACATCCGCGCGGAATCGACGGGCGGCCGAGCCTCGGCCATCACCGTCAACGCCGGCGACGCTGTGATCATCAATGGCGCTGCCGACCTGTCCAGCTACGCGGACAGCAACCTGGCCAACAACTACGCCGTCTCGGTCGCCACCGTGGCCGGCCCGACGGGGACGATTGACATCGACCTGACCGGCGATGTGACCGCGGTTGGCGGCAACTACGTCATCGGCGTCTATGCCGGCGGCGGCGGCGACATCAACATCAACATCGACGGCGACATCAACATCGGCGCCGCGGGCGACCCCGCTGGCACGACCGTCAACGGCTGGGGCGTCTACGCCATCAACACCGCTGGCAACGACATCACCATCAATGTCGGCAACGTCTATGACTACCAGGACGGCGTCGCCCTGATCGGCGGCGGCGACGGCATCCTGGCCTACACCGTCGGCGTCACCACCATCACCGCCGACAACATCATCACCACCGGCTTCTACGCTGACGGCGTGAACGCGGGCGGTCGCCTCGATATCGGCGGCGACACCTACATCGACGTCGCCAGCGTCAGCACCTACGGCATGTACAGCGACGGCATCGACGTCGGCGCCCACGGCGACGTCTACGTCACCGCCGGCTCGGTCTACACGGCCGGCGACAACTCCAACGGCTTCAACCTGCACAGCGACCTAGGCAACCTCTACGCCTACGCCGACTCGATCGTCACCGAGGGCGCCAACGCCCAGGGCGTGCTGGCCCTGGCCGATGCCGGCAATGCTTCGGTCTACGCCACGGACATCAGCGTCTACGGCGCCGGCTCCGACGGCGTGCGCGTCGTCACCGGCGGTGCGGGCGACGGCTTCGTCAGCGTTGACGGTGCGGTCTACTCGGCCGACGGCTTCGGCGTGAACATCGTGTCCGGCGATCTCGCCCGGGTCACGGTCGCCTCGACCGGTTCGATCTACGGCTTCGACGCCGGCGTCTCCGCGACCTCGGTGAACGGCACGACCATCACCAACGCCGGCGATATCTCCGGCGGACTTGGCTTTGCCATCAACGTCGACGGCGGCGCGGCTTCGCTGACCAACGCGAGCGGCGGCACGATCTTCGGCGCCGTCAACCTGACCGACAACGCCGACACCTTCGCCAACGCCGGGACCTTCGAAGCCTACGGGACTTCGGACTTCGGCCTGGGCGCGGACGTCCTTGGCAACACCGGCGTCGTCGGCGCCGAGCGCAACTCGGGCGCCGCGGGGACCGTGACCTTCAACGGTCTCGAGACCTTCAACAACGCCGGCGGCCTGGTTTCCATGGTCGACGGCCAGGTGGGCGACCGCCTGGTGCTCAACGGCACGACGTTCAACGGCACGGGCAATTCGCGCCTCGGCCTCGACGTCGCCCTGGGCGGCCCCGGCTCGACCGCCGACGTGCTGCAGATCACCGGCGCCGGCCAGTTCACCGGCGTGACCACGATCCTGCCGAACGACACCCTGGCGGCTCAGCCGGGCGTGCTGAACTTCGGTGGCATCCTGGTGGTCGACTCCTCGAACCCCGGCGAACTCGGCAGCGAGTTCACCATGGCGCCGGTCGATAAGGGCTTCGTCGAATATTCGCTGATCTTTGACGCGGCCACGGACAACTGGCTCATCGTCGGTCGTCCCGGCGACGCGGCCTTCGAACTGCTGGCCGTCGGCCAGGCTTCGGGCGATTTCTGGCGCCGCTCGGGCGACGCCTGGACCGGCCGCATGCAGGAAGTTCGCGACAGCATGAGCGCCGACACCCCGACCCGCAGCGAAGGCTGGGAATTCTGGATGCAGGCCCACGGCGGCGATGAAAGCTTCGACAACGTCGGAACCTTCAACGTCGGCGGCACGACCTTCGTGCAGAACCTGTCGACCCAGAGCGACTATCGTGGCCTGCAGATCGGCGCGGACACCGTTTCGGGCAACTTCATCTGGGGTCTGACCGGCGGCTTCGTGCAGCAGGAAACCCGCTTCCAGGCCGACCGCAACAGCCTGGACTTCGAAGGCTTCAACGTCGGCGCCTACGCCGGCATGAACTGGGGCGGCCTGTACCTGAACGGCCTGGTGAAGGGTGACTTCTTTACCGTCGATACGAACTTCACCTCGATCCCGCAGATGGACTCCTTCGACGGGCGCACCTACGGCGCCCAGGCTGAAATCGGCTACCGGATGGACTTCGGTTCGATGTTCATCGAGCCCCACGCCCAGATCCAGTACTCCTCGACCGACATCGATGACGGCAACGCCATCGGTGCGAACTTCAGCTTCGACAACAACGAAAGCCTCTACGGCAAGGCGGGCGGTCGCATCGGCGGAACCTTCGGGTCCGGCGACATGATCATCACCCCCTTCGTGGGCGTCTACGCGGTGGAAGAGTTCGAGGGCCAGAACAGCCTCGACTTCAACACCGGCCCGGTCGGCTTCACCGTCGATAACGAAGCGCGCGGCAGCTACGGCCAGGCCGAGCTGGGTGTCACCACCCAGTCGTTCTACGGTCTCGAAGCCTTCGCCAAGGGCGAGTGGAACTTCGGCGGCGACGCTTCCGGCGGCGCGGTCCGTCTGGGCGCGCGCTGGCGCTGGTAGGCCGGTTTGACGGGGCGGCTTTCTAGCCCCTCAAGCGCGCCGCCTCCCAAGTCGAAAGGGCCGGTCCGAAAGGGCCGGCCCTTTTTGCTGTGCGCTACTTCAGCGGACTGGTGTGCTCGAGTTCGATGCGCCAGCCGGCGGACGAGCGGACCCAGACGTTGGAGAAGCGCTCGACGGAGTGGTCGGTCTGGCCGTCCTCGACCGTGTCGCCTTCCCAGACGCCGGTCACCTGGACGACGGTCGGCGCCAGTTGGCGGATGACGACCTCGCGCGACGAACTCGCGGTCATGTCGTGGCCCCGGGTCGCGTCGGTGATGAAGGCGGCCTTGTCCATGGTCTCGCCCTCCCAGCCGATGAAGCCGAAGTCGTCGGCGAGCACGCGGTCCAGCGCGGCCGCGTCTCCGTCCAGCAGGGCCTTCTCATAGACTTCGTTGGCGCTGCGCACGGCGGCGACGCCGTCGCCCGTCAGCGGCCCGACCGGCGCAGGCGGCTTGTGGCAGGCGGCCAGGCTGAGGACGGCGAGGAGGGGCAGGAGCAGGGTGCGCATGGCGGCCTCGGACTGTGTCGAGGCGAAGCTAGCACGGGCGCGGCCGCGAGGGGCCCGATCGATGTCGCGAAATTCGTGGAGAGAAGCCGGATGGTGGACGCGGCAGGGATTGAACCTGCGACCCTTCGCGTGTGAAGCGAATGCTCTCCCGCTGAGCTACGCGTCCGTTCCATCGGGGAGGGCGGCTTCTAGCCCGGAGCGGTTTGCGCCGCAAGTCTCAGGCGAGGAGTTCGGCCACGGCGCGGAGAAGCTGATCGAAGTGGTCGATGAGCCGGTCGCCGCCCAGGTCCGCCGCCGCGATCTCGGTGTAGCCAAAGCTGACCGCCACAACCGGAATGCCCGCAGCCTTGGCCGGGATGACGTCGTTTTCACTGTCGCCGACCATCAGCGCGCGTCCCGGGTCGCCGCCGGCCAGGCGGATCGCCTCGATCAGGTGCGCTGGATCCGGCTTGCAGCGGCTGACCGCATCAGGTCCGACGACGGCAGCGAAGTGGTGCAGCAGGTTCAGCTTCTCCAGCAGCAGCAGGGCCAGGTCGGTGCGCTTGTTGGTGGCGACCAGCAGGATGGCGCCGTCGGCCGCCAACTGGTCCAGCACCGCCTCGACGCCCTCGAAGGCGTGGCTCTCATTGGCGATCCGGCCGCGGTAGAGTTCGATGTAGCGCTCGAACAGCAGTGGGAAGTCGGCCGGGTCCCACGGCGCGCCGGCCTCGGCGAACCCATGCTCCAGCATGACGCGCACGCCATAGCCGACCAAGTGACGGGCGCTGGCCAGGGGCACCGGGGGCAGGCCGTGCTCGCCCAGCATCAGGTTCAGCGTCCCGATCAGATCGGGCGCGGTCTCCACCAGGGTGCCGTCCAGATCGAAGGCTATGGCGACGCCTTTGAGGCTCACGTGAGATTCCTTGTCGGCGCGCACTGTCGCGAGCGGGTCCGTTTCGGCTAAACCGGGCCTCGTCGCAATCGGAGAGTCGTGAATGCACAAGCGCGCCGCCGTGATCCTGGCCGCCGGCCAGGGGACGCGCATGAGGAGCTCGACCCCCAAGGTGCTGCACGCCGTGGGCGGCCGCGCCATGCTGGACCGCGCCATCGACGCGGCCCAGGCGCTGGGCTGTGATCCGATCGTGGTGGTGGTGGGCGCCCATTCCCCCGAGGTCGGCGAGCACGTCGAGAAACGCCTGGGCAAGGGCTCGACCGCCCTGCAGGACCCGCCGCTCGGCACCGGTCACGCGGTGCGCTCGGCCGAGGCGGCGCTGAAGGACTTCGACGGCGATGTGGTGATCAGCTTCGCCGACGTGCCGCTGCTGGACGACACGGCCATGTCGGCCCTGTTCACGGTGCGCGAGGAGGGCGCCGACGTGGCGGTGCTGGGCTTCCATGCTCACGATCCCGGCGCGTATGGCCGGCTGGTGATGGGCATCGGCGACGACCTGGCCGCCATCGTCGAGGCCAAGGAGGCCACCTCCGAACAGCTGCATATCAACCTGTGCAACTCCGGCGTCATGGCCCTGCCGGCCCGCTTGCTCTTCGAACTGCTGGCCGAGGTCACCAACGACAACGCCAAGGGCGAGTACTACCTGACCGACATCGTGGCCCTGGCCCGGGCGCGGCGCCTGCATTGCCGTGTCGCCATCGCCGCCGAGGAAGACGTCATGGGCGTTAATTCCCAGGTCGAACTGGCCATGGCCGAATCCATCTTCCAGCACCGCCGGCGCGGCGACCTGCTGGAGGCGGGCGTGTCGATGGTCGCGCCCGAGACGGTCTTCTTCGCCTATGACAGCGACATCGCCGGCGGCGTGCTGATCGAACCCAACGTGGTCTTCGGCCCGGGCGTCACCGTCGAGGCGGGCGCGAAGATCCGCGCCTTCTCCCACCTGGAAGGCTGCACCGTGCGCGAGGGCGCCGAAATCGGCCCCTACGCCCGCCTGCGCCCCAAGGCGGACATCGGACCCAGGGCCAAGGTCGGCAACTTCGTCGAGGTCAAGAACGTGACCATGGGCGCCGGCGCCAAGGCCAATCACCTGGCCTATCTCGGCGATGGCGAGGTCGGGGCGAAGGCCAACGTCGGGGCCGGGACCATCTTCTGCAACTACGACGGCTTTGGAAAAGCCCGGACGATCGTGGGCGAAGGGGCCTTCATCGGTTCGAACTCGTCGCTGGTCGCGCCGGTGACTATCGGCGCCGGGGCCTACGTCGGCTCGGGCTCGGTGGTGACAAAGGATGTCGCGCCCGACGCCCTGGCGCTGGAGCGCTCCGACCAGGTCGAGAAACCCGGCTGGGCCAAGAAATTCCGCGCCGCCAAACAAGCCCGCAAGGACAAGGCATGAGTGCTGACGATCAGAAGCGCGCCGCCGGCGAGGCGGCCGCGGCGCTGGTCGAGGCCGGCATGGTGGTGGGCCTGGGCACCGGCTCGACCGCGGCCTGGTTCGTGCGCGCGCTGGCCGAACGGATGAAGTGCGGCCTCACGGTCGCCGCCGGGGTGCCGACCTCGGAGGCGACGGCGTCGCTGGCCCGCGAACTGGGCATTCCGCTGCAGACCCTGGACGAGGCCAAACGCATCGACCTGACCGTCGACGGCGCCGACGAGATCGGGCCGGGCCTGGCGTTGATCAAGGGCGGCGGCGCGGCCCTGCTGCGTGAGAAGCTGGTCTGGGAGGCGTCGGACCGCTGCGTCTGCATCGCCGACGCCGCCAAGGTCGTGCCGACGCTCGGCCGCTTCCACCTGCCCATCGAGGTTGTCGCCTTCGGGCACCGCAAGACCGCCAACCGCATCCTCGATGTGCTGATCGACCACGAGATCGAGATGCCGGCGAAGCTGCGCCAGAAGGACGGCGCTCCGGTCCTGACCGACGGCGGAAATCTCATCTACGACGCCAACTGCGTGGCCATCCATAATCCCGCTGGCCTGGCCGACGACCTCAAGCGGGTCACCGGCGTGGTCGACCATGGCCTGTTCCTCGACCTCTGCGACGAGGCGCTGGTGGGGACGGACGCGGGCGTGGACCGGATGCTGCCCTAAGGGGTCCGCGCCCCGCGACACTCGCGCACGATGTTGGGGCGACAACCAAATCGCGACTCATGGAACAAGGATGCCGGGCGGGCGAGTATCGCGTGCGGGTCGGCAAGACCGCGTGCGTGCGCCGGCTCAGGAAAATTGACCGAGTTCGGAGACCACCATGTTCAGCGCGCCCCTCGTATCCCTCGCAGTCACCGCCGTGCTGGCGGCCATCGCAGTGGTGGTGCTGGCGGCGATCTTCTTCCGCCGGGTGGTCAGCACCAACATGGTGCACATCGTCCAGAGCAGCCGTAAGACCACGCCCTACGGCACCGGTCAGGACACCGGCAACGTCTACTACCAGTGGCCCAGCTGGGTGCCGGTCTTCGGCGTCAACGTCATCAAGCTGCCGGTCTCGAACTTCGGCCTCTCGCTGAAGGACTACGAGGCCTACGACAAGGACCGCGTCCCGTTCGTGGTCGACGTGGTGGCCTTCTTCCGCATCTCCAACACCGCCCTGGCCGCCCAGCGCGTGGTGACGACGTCCGAGCTGGACGCCCAGCTGCTGCAGATCGTCCAGGGCGCGGTGCGTAAAATCCTCGCCTCGGACACCATCGACACGATCATGACCGAACGCGCCAAGTTCGGCGACGAGTTCACCCAGGACGTGGCCGACCAGCTCAAGGAATGGGGCGTGGAGTCGGTGAAATCCATGGAGCTGATGGACATCCGCGACAGCCACGACAGCCAGGTGATCCACAACATCATGGCCAAGAAGATCTCGCACATCGCCATGGAGAGCCGCGTCGAGGTGGCCAAGAACGACCAAGCCGCCGAGACCGCCGAGATCATCGCCCGCCAGGCCGTCAACATCCGCGCCCAGGAGGCCGAGGAGGCCGTCGGCAAGCGCACCGCCGAGAAGGACCAGGCCGTCGGCGTGGCCACCCAGCTGTCGAACCAGCAGATCCTCACCGCCCAGGAGCAGACCCAGGAACGCCAGATGGCCGTGACCCGCGTCGAGCAGGTGCGCCAGGCGGAAATCACCCGCGACCAGCAGATCGTGGCCGCCGACCAGGACAAGCAGACCACCGTCATCGTCGCCGAAGGCAACCTGGAGGCCCAGAAGCGCGAGGCGCAGGGCATCGAGGCCCTGGGCGCCGCCAAGGCCACGGCCGAGAAGCTGATGCAGCTGGCCCCGGTCGAGGCCCAGATCGTGCTGGCCAAGGAGATCGGCGGCAACGAGGGCTACCAGGCCTACCTCGTGGCCCTGAAGGGCGTCGACGGCTACGTCGCCGTCGGCACCGCCCAGGCCGAGGCGCTGCGCGACGCCGACGTGAAGGTGATCGCCAACGCCGGCGATCCCACCACCGGCGCGACCAATGCGCGGGAGCTGTTCTCGCCCCAGGGCGGCACGGCCATCGGCGCCATGCTGGAAGCCATGAGCAACACGCCCCAGGGAGCGGCCCTCCTGAAGGGCATCATCGGCCGTCTGCAGGTGAAGGAGGCGGGCGCGCCGCCGGCGCCTGAGGCCGAACCGGCCACGGCCTAGCGCGCAAACGCCGGCGGCCTGCTAGTCTCCCGCGGGGGTGCAGGGGACCAGTCATGCCGTCACTGAGCCACGTCACCGGCGAGACAACGCCGCCGCTGCTGGAGACCACCATCGGCCAGGCGTTACGCGAGGCGGCGGCCAAATGGCCGGACGCCGAAGCGCTGGTGTCGGTGCATCAGGGGGTGCGGCTGACCTGGACGGCGTTGACCGATCAGGCCGAGGCGGTCGCCGCGGGGCTGCTGGCGCTGGGCCTGGAGCCCGGCGATCGGGTCGGCATCTGGGCGCCCAACTGCGCCGAATGGACCGTCACCCAGTTCGCTACCGCCCTGGCGGGACTGGTGCTGGTCAACATCAATCCGGCCTACCGGACCTCCGAGCTGGAATACACGCTGGTGAAGGTGGGGGTGAAGGCGCTGGTCTGCGCCGCACGCTTCAAGACCAGCGACTACGTGGCCATGGCCGAGGCGGTCGCCCCGCAGGCGCCGATGCTCAAACACTTCATCCAGATCGGCGGGGAGGCGCGGCCCGGTTGGCTGCGCTTCGAGGACGTCGCGCCCCTTGGCGGCGCGGCGGAGCGCGAGCGGCTGGCGGCCATCGAGGCGAGGCTGGACCGCAACGACGCCATCAACATCCAGTTCACCAGCGGCACCACCGGGCGGCCCAAGGGCGCGACCCTGTCCCACCGCAACATCCTCAACAACGCCTATTTCGTCGGCCTCACCATGGGGCTCGTCGAGGGCGACCGGCTGTGCGTTCCGGTGCCGCTGTACCACTGCTTCGGCATGGTGATGAGCAACCTGGCCTGCCTGGTCCACGGCGCGGCCATGATCTACCCGTCCGAGGCCTTCGACGCCGGCGAGGTGCTGAAGACCGTTCAAGCCGAGCGCTGCACCGGCCTGCACGGCGTGCCGACCATGTTCATCGCCGAGCTCAGCGACGAGGACTTCGCCCGCTACGACCTGACCTCCCTGCGCACCGGGTTGATGGCGGGCTCGCCCTGTCCGGTAGAGGTGATGAAGAAGGTCATCGGCCTGATGCACATGGAAGAGGTTGGCATCGCCTACGGCATGACCGAGACCAGCCCCGTCAGCTTCCAGACCGACTGCGACGACAGCATCGAACGCCGCGTCTCCACCATCGGCCGGGTGCAGCCGCACCTGGAGGTGAAAATCATCGACCCGGAAACGGGCGCGACCGTGGAGCGCGGCCGGCCGGGCGAGCTCTGCACGCGCGGCTATTCGGTGATGATCGGCTACTGGGACGACGCGGAGAAGACCGCCGAGGCGGTGGACGCCGAGGGCTGGATGCACACCGGCGACCTCGCGGTGATCGACGAGGCCGGCTACGCCAACATCGTCGGGCGCATCAAGGACATGGTCATCCGCGGCGGCGAGAACGTTTATCCGCGCGAGATCGAGGAATACCTCTTCGGCCATCCCAAGATCGAGGACGTGCAGGTCGTCGGCCTGCCCGACCCCAAGTACGGCGAGGAGATCTGCGCCTGGATCAAGCTGAACGCGGGCGAGACCGCCACCCACGAGGAGATCGTCGCCTTCTGCAAGGGCCAGATCGCCCACTACAAGGTGCCGCGCTATATCCGCTTCGTGGAGGAATTCCCCATGACGGTGACCGGCAAGATCCAGAAGTTCCAGATCCGCGAGGCGATGATCGCCGAGCTGGGACTGAAGCCGGAGAAGACGGCTTAGCCCCGAAAAGTAAGGCTGATCGGGGCTTTGGCGGCTGGATTGTCGGCCCGCGATGGGGGACAAATCCCGCCCGCCAATTCCCGAAGGGCCCCTCGCCATGAGCCAACTGACCATCTGGACCCTGGACTGGGTGCCCGAAGGCCCGCGCGGGTTCGTGCGCGACCTGCGACTGCGCTGGGCCTGCGAGGAAGCCGGGCTGGACTACGACGTCCGCACCGTTCCCTTCGAGGACCGGGCGACCAACCACCTGGAGCGCCAGCCCTTCGGCCAGGTGCCGTTCCTCAACGATGGGGAGATCCAGATCTTCGAGAGCGGCGCCTGCCTGCTGTACCTGGCTGGAAAGAGCGAAAAGCTGATGCCCACGGGGCCCGCCGACGCGGCCGAGACCCTGGAATGGACCATCGCCGCCCTGAACTCGCTGGAGATGGTCTCGGTGCCCTGGTGGTTCCTGAACATGACCGGCGGCGCGCCGGACTCGCTGACGGGCTGGCTGGAGGCGCGCCTGGGACACATCGAGCGGGTGCTCGGCGGGCGGGAATGGCTGGCGGCCGGGCAGTTCACCGTCGCCGACCTGATCATGGCCGACGTGCTGCGCATTCCCTCCGTGCGGGGGTTTGGCGACCGGCCCGCGACCGAGGCCTATGTCGCGCGCATCACCGACCGTCCGGCGTTCCGCAAGGCCCGGGCCGACCAGCTGGCGCTGTTTGAAGCCGGGGACGCAAAGCGACAGGCGTGAGCCCAGAGCTTCCCCAAGCGGTGCGGGATGATTAGGTGAGGCGCAGCACGCAGGAGCGCTTCCCATGGCCTACGACTACGACCTCTTTGTCATCGGCGCCGGGTCCGGCGGGGTGCGGGCGGCCAGGCTCGCCGCGCTCGGGGGTCAGCGGGTGGCCGTGGCCGAGGAATACCGCGTCGGCGGCACCTGCGTCGTGCGCGGCTGCGTGCCCAAGAAGTTCATGGTCTACGCCTCGGAGTTCTCGTCCCACTTCAAGGTCGCCGAGGGCTACGGCTGGACCTTCCCCGAGAAACCGACCTTCGACTGGAAGACCTTCATCACCGCCAAGGACGTCGAGATCGCGCGCCTGTCGGGCATCTACGCGGCCAACCTGGGCAAGGCCGGCGCCGACCTGATCCACGGCCGGGCGATCCTGAAGGACGCCCACACCATCGAGATCCCCGACAAGGGCCTGACCGTCACCGCCGACAAGATCCTCATCGCCACCGGCGGACGGCCCTGGAAGCCCGACGAGGCCGAGGTGCCGGGCATCGAGCACGCCATCACCTCGGAAGAAGCCTTCCACCTCGACGAACTGCCCAAGCGGGTGCTGGTCGCCGGCGGCGGCTATATCGCGGTGGAGTTCGCCGGCATCTTCGCCGGCATGGGCTCGGAGGTGACGCTGCTCTATCGCGGCCCCAACATCCTGCGCGGGTTCGACGACGACGTGCGCGCCCACCTGGCCGGCGAGCTGGAGAAGAAGGGCATCCGCGTCATCCTGGCGTCCCAGCACACCGCCATCGAGAAGCGGGATACCGGGCTCCTCAACAAACTTGATAACGGCATCGAGTGCGAGACCGACGTGGTCATGTTCGCCACCGGCCGCATCCCCTACGTCGCCGGCCTGGGCCTGGAAAACGCCGGGGTGAAGCTGAACGACAAGGGCGCCATCGAGGTCGACCAATTCTCCCACACCAACGTCGAGAACATCTGGGCCGTGGGCGACGTCACCGACCGCATCAACCTGACGCCCGTGGCCATCCGCGAGGCGGTGGCCTTCAACGAGACGGTGTTCAAGGACAACCCGACGAGCTTCGACCACGCCACCGTTCCGTCCGCCGTCTTCAGCCAGCCGCCGGTCGGCGTCGTGGGCCTGAGCGAGGCGGAGGCGCGCAAGCTGGTGGGCAAGGTGGACGTCTATCTGGTCCGCTTCCGGCCGATGAAATACGCCTTCACCGGCTCGGACGAGCGGATGCTGATGAAGCTGGTCGTCTGCCACGACGACGACAAGCTGCTTGGCGTGCACATCGTCGGTCCCGATGCGCCCGAGATGATCCAGCTGGCCGCCATCGCGGTGAAGGCAGGCATCACCAAGAAGCAGTGGGACTCCACCTGCGCCCTGCACCCGACCGCCGCCGAGGAGCTGGTCACCATCCGCGACAAGTACGTCGAGCCCGAGCTGCAGGCGGCGGAATAACGCACAGCCTGTGGATATTTGCGGCGCCGCAGCATAATCTGAGGCCATGAATACGCGTTGGACGCCCCAGTCGTGGCGGGAGTTTCCCGCCCAGCACATGCCCACCGACTACCCCGACGTGGGGGCCTTGGGGCGCGTGGAGGGCGAGCTGCGCCGCCAGCCGCCGCTGGTCTTCGCGGGCGAGGCGCGCCGCCTGACCGAACTGCTGGGCACCGTCGCCGACGGCAAGGCCTTCCTGCTGCAGGGCGGCGACTGCGCCGAGAGCTTCAAGGAATTCTCCGCCGACAACATCCGCGACCTGTTCCGCCTGATCCTTCAGATGGCCGTGGTGCTGACCTTCGCCGGCGGCCGTCCCGTGGTGAAGGTGGGCCGCCTGGCCGGCCAGTTCGCCAAGCCGCGCTCGGGCGCGACCGAGGAGATCGACGGCGTCACCCTGCCCAGCTACCGCGGCGACATCATCAACGGCATGGACTTCGACGCCGCCTCGCGCGCGCCCGATCCCGAGCGGCTGATGAAGGCCTACCACCAGGCCTCCTCGACGCTCAACCTGCTGCGCGCCTTCGCCGGCGGCGGTTACGCCGACCTCTACAACGTGCACCGCTGGACGCTGGGCTTCGTCGGCGAGAGCCCCCAGGGGGCGCGCTACAAGGAACTGGCCGACAAGATTTCCGAGACGCTCGATTTCATGTCGGCCATCGGCCTGACCCCGGACAAGCAGCCCGAGATCCACCGCGTCGAGGTCTTCACCAGCCACGAGGCCCTGCTGCTGAACTACGAAGAGGCCCTGACCCGCGTCGATTCCACCACCGGCGACTGGTACGACACCTCGGCCCACATGCTGTGGATCGGCGAGCGCACCCGCCAGCTGGACGGCGCCCACGTCGAATATGCCCGCGGCGTGAAAAACCCCATCGGCGTCAAGGTCGGCCCCTCGGTCGAGCCCGACGAGCTGCTGTGCCTGATCGACGCCCTGAACCCCACCAACATCCCCGGCCGCCTGACCCTGATCGGCCGCTATGGCTCGGACAAGATCGCCGACCGCTTCCCCCGCCTGGCCGCCGCTACGGCGCGCGAGGGCAAGGCGGTGGTCTGGTCGATCGACCCCATGCACGGCAATACGCTGAAGGCCGCCAACGGCTACAAGACCCGGCCCTTCGAGCGCATCCTTGCGGAGGTGAAGGCCTTCATCGAGATCGCCAACGCCGAGGGCGTCCACCCCGGCGGCGTCCACCTGGAAATGACCGGCCAGAACGTCACCGAATGCACCGGCGGGGCGCACGCGCTCAGCGAGGACGAACTGGGCAGCCGCTACCACACCCACTGCGACCCGCGCCTCAACGCCGACCAGGCGCTGGAGCTGGCGTTCCTGGTGGCGGAAAAGCTGAAGGCCGAACGCGACGCACCGCGCCGGGCAGTGGCGAGCTAGGCCTCGACGCGCCTACTTGAGCCGGGCTTGCGTTGGCGGCCCGCCATCCAGTGACGGATCGGCCTTGAACGCCTTCAGCCGGGCCTCGGCGGCGCGCACCTGGGCCATGTCGGACGCCAAGCGTTGGCGGTCGCCCGGGAAGTCCGCCACGACGTTGTCGCCGGCGACATGGAAGTGGCCGTCCATGACCATCAGGGTCTGGGCCACATAGGCGCGCTCCTCGGCGACCTTGGCCTCCAGCTCCCAGCGGCGGGAATTCAGCTTCAGCGCGTCAGCGTGGGCGGCGTCGAAGGCGGCGATGGCGGCCTTGCCCTCCGGTCCGCCGCCAGCGCGCCGGTTGGCGTTCAGCCGGGCGTCGCGCAGGTGGTCGGCGGTCTTGCGCCGATACTGCCCGACCAGCACCTGCGAGGCGCCGACCTTCTGCCGCGCCTCATCGACGTTGGCCGCCGCCGCGCCGGCGCTGAACGCCTCGCCGAGACCGAGCGCCGCCAGGTCCGCCTCATAGGCCTTCACCTGTCCGTCCGTGGCTTCGAGGAATCCGTCGGGGTCGGCCGCGTTGGCCGGGGCCGCGGCCGCGCCGACCACCTTGGGCGCCGCCACCGGCTGGGTCAGCAACCAGGCCCCGCCGCCGCCCAACACCACGACGACGACCGCGCCGACGATCAGTCCCATGGGCGCGCCGCCGGAGCGCTTCCTGGGCGGGCGCGGCGTGAAGATCGGTGCGTCTGACATCTATTCCCCCCGGGAAGTTGCGCCACCCTAGCGATCCGTCAGGGTTGCGGCAAAGCCCTTCGCACGGAACGCGCCATCAGGCCGCAGGGAGCGCCGTCAGAGCTTGCCCGTCTGAATGAACTGCGCCGCCCGTTCGCCCTCCGGATCGCCCGGCAAGCCAAAGCCGCGGTTGATGGTCATGTGCGTCTCGCCGGGCGCGGAGACGACTTCGGCGCGGCCGCCCGCGGCGCGCAGGGCGGCGGCCAGTCCCTGCGATTGTTCGCGCGCATCCACGCGGCTGGCGACGTGGAAGATCAGGAACGGCGGATAGGCGCGCCCCGGCTTGGCCAGCAAGGTCGGCGACAGGCCCGCCGGGTCCTCGCTGAAGGCGGACCGGTACATTTCGCTGAGCCGCTCACCCAGGCGTCCGGGGCAGGGCGGCAGCGCCATCTGCTTGACCGCGTCATAGCCCGCGCCATCGATGGGAATGACCCCGGCCAGGTCGGCGGGCCTTGCGCCGTGCGCGCCGAGATAGACCGGGTCGACGCCGACCAGGGCGACAAGATGCGCCCCGGCGGAGTGACCGGCGATGAACAGGCGCTTCGGATCGCCGCCGTGCTCGGCGCCGTGCGCCAGCATCCAGGTGATGGCTGAGCCGACGTCCTGCGCACAGCCTCGCGCGGTCACCTCCGGGGTCATGCGGTAGTTGGCCGAGGCCAGCAGCAGGCCGTGGCGTTCGGCATAGCCGGGCAGGGCGTTGACGCCCGCCTTGTCGCCGATCTCCCAGCCGCCGCCGTGGATGAACAGCAGCATGGGCGCGCCGCCCAGGCCGGGGCGCGCGTAGAGGTCCAGTTTCTGGCGCTCATGGGCGCCGTAGGCGATCTCCCGCGGGGGCGCCGCCGCGGCCTGCGCGGTTACCAGCGGAACCGTCAGCAGGCCCATGGCTGCGCCCAGCGTCTCGCGTCGTGTCGTGTCTCTCATGTCGCGTCCCCTCGAAAGTTCACACGTTGAACGCGCGCCGGTCCGTCGCGCCCTTGCGCTGGCAGGGCCGCATCGCCAGTTTCGCCGACCCCAAGACTTGAGGCCCATGTCACAGGCGACCACCCTTTCCGGCAAGACACCCCGCCTGCGCGCGCCGCAGGGGCTGGGCGAGCTGTTGTCGCTGGCCTGGCCGGTGATCATGGCGCGGTTGGGCATCATGACCATGGGCCTGACCGACGCCATCGTGGTGGGGCGCTACTCGGCCGAGCAGCTGGGCTTCCATGCGCTGGCCTGGGCCCCGACCTCCATCGTGCTGACCACGGCGGTGGGCCTGCTCATGGGCGTGCAGGTGATGACCGCGCGCCACCTCGGCGAAGGCCGGCCGGAAGCCACCGGCGGGGTGCTGCGGCGTGGCCTCGTCTACGCCTTCTGGATCGGGGCCGTGTCGGTGCTGCTGCTCGCCTTCGCCGGCCCGCCCTTCCTGGCCCACATGGGCATCGAGCCGCACCTGGCGGCCGGCGCCGGCAAGGCGCTGCGCATCTTTGCCCTGTCGCTGCCGCTCTACCTCATCGCCGTGGTCGGCCAGTTCTACCTGGAGGCCCTGTCGCGGCCCAAGGCCAGCATGATCGCCATCTGGGTCGCCAACGGCGTGAATCTGGCGGTGAACCTGTGGCTGGTGCCCGGCGACTCCGGCCTGCCGGTGGCCGGCGCGGTGGCCTCGGCCTGGGCGACCTTCGCCGCGCGGGGGGCGCTGGTCGTCTTCCTGGCCGTCTACATCCTCAACATGAAGGACGTGCGCGCGTTGGGCGTCTTCGCCAAGCCCATCGACGGGGCGCATGCCGCCGTGGAGCAGTTCCGCATCGGCCTCGGCTCGGGCGCCTCCTACTTCATCGAGGTCGGCGCCTTCGCCGCCATGACCTTGATCGCCGCCCAGATCGGGGCGCTGCAGGTGGCGGCCTGGGCCGTCGTGCTGAACGTGTCGGCGATCATCTTCATGGGGCCGCTGGGCCTGTCGGCGGCGACCGGCGTGCTGGTCGGCCGCAACTACGGCGCGGGCGACGGCAAGGGCGTGGTGCGCTCGGGCCTGCTCGGCTTCGGCGTGGCCACAGCCATGATGCTGCTGGTCTGCCTGGTGGTGGCCCTGTTCCCCCAGGCCATCGCCGGGTCGTACTCCAGCGATCCGCGCCTGCTCGCCATCGCCGTGCCGGCGCTTTACCTGTCGTGCCTGTTCTTCCTCGCCGACGGCCTGCAGGTAGTGGCCGCCCAGGCTCTGCGCGCCCGCGGCGACGTGCTGCTGCCGACGCTCTGCCACATCTTCAGCTACGGCCTGGTCATGCTGCCGCTCGGCTGGGTCTTCGCCCATCCGATGGGCCTGGGCGTCAACGGCATCGTCTGGGCGGTGATCGTGGCGAGTTTGGTGTCGGGCGGGTTGCTGGTCGGGCGGTTCCTGCTGCTGGCGCGGCGGCCGCTTTAACAAGGTGGCGGCTAGAGGGCGGCGGCGGGCACGGTGTAGATCGCCCGCGACCCGGCCTGTTTGACCCGCGTGTAGGCGCCGGGCGTGATGCCGGCGAATTCGCGGAAATCACGGATCAGGTGCGCCTGGTCGTAATACTCCAGCGCCGCGTCCTCCCTGTCGAAGCGCAGCCAGCTCGCGCCCAGTCCGGCGTGGATCGAATGCAGCATCCGTTCGAAGCGCGATAGCCGCAGCAGGGTCTTCGGCGACAGGCCGATCTCGGCCTGGAAGCGGGACCGCAGCGCGCGGACGCCGAGACCGGCCCGCGCCGCGATGGCGTCGACCGGGCCGCGCAGGCTGCCTTCGGTGATTGCATCGGCGATGCGCAAGACGGCGGCGTCCTCGCGTCCCGGCGCCGCGGCCGCCCGGCGCATCCGCTCGAATACGATGGCGGCACGCGCCGCAAAGCCCCCGGCGCCGGCCAGAGCGTCGCTCAGCGCAGGCCCGTCGTCCAACACATCGGCCAGGCACAGGGCCCGGCCCATGAAGACCCGCGGCGGACTCCCGGTGAGGGCGCGCACGCCGGCGGCGGTCAGCTGGACGACGAAGAAGTGCACCCTTGCCCCCTCACGGGCCTCGAAGGCGCCGACGCGCGGCCCCAGCGTCATGGCGGCCGGGGTCGGCGAGGGGGCGCCGGCCAGGGCCATTTCGAACGGGTCGCCGAAATTGAACACCAGCTCCAGGCGGGCGAGGGGGAGCTCGATGACGGCCCGCCCGGCCTGGGTCTCGCGCCGTTCGACGATGCCGGCGATAAAGCGCGTCAGGTCGGCGGGGATCGAGGCGAACTGCATGGCCGGCTCCCTCCGCTCGCCGAAAAATACAATACGAAGCCCGCAAGGTGGCGACAATGCAGCCGAGGCCGGGTTGGCGGCTGGGGATTGGCGGCCGGAGACGCGTGATGCGGAGACTGCTCGGACTTTGCCTGGCCCTGGGCCTGGGTTTGGCGATCGCGGCGCCCGTCCATGCCGAACCCGCGGCGCGGACGGCGGACGTCGCGCGCTTCGAGGCGGCCACGGAGGCTGTATGGCGCAAGGACCGCCTGGCGTCGGTGACGGTCGGGGTGGTGCGTGACGGCCGGTTGCAGTCAACCCGCAGCTTCGGCATGGCGGACATCGAAAGCGGCGTGCCCGCCGGCCGGGCGACGATCTACCGGGTCGGCTCGGTGACCAAGGCTTTCACCGCCCTGATGCTGCTGCAACTGGTCGAGGACGGGACCGTGCGGCTGACCGATCCGGTGTCGAAATACTATCCCGAGATCGACAGGGTGGCGGGCCGTCCGGCGGGGTCGCCGCCGATCACCCTGCTGCAACTGGCGACGCACACCTCAGGTCTGGCGGCCGAGCCCCAGGATGCGGACCGTTTCGCGCAAGGGCCCGTCGCCGACTGGGAAAAGAGCCTGAAGGTCGCGCTTGCGGACACCCGCTTCGAATTCGAGCCGGGCACGCGCTTCAGCTATTCGAATGTCGGCTACGCCGTCCTCGCCGCCGCCTTGAGCCGCGCCGCGCACCAACCCTATGTCACCTATGTCGAGCAGCACATCTTCCAACCGCTGGGCATGACCGACACCAGCTTCGAACCCCGCGCCGGCTGGGGCGCCCGGCTGGCGGCGGGCTATGTCATCGACGGCGGGGTGGCGGACCCTGGCCCGGCCCGGCCGGGTCACCTGGGGCGCGGCTACAAGGTTCCGGTCGGCGCCATCTACACCACGGTCGACGACCTGGCGAAGTTCGTCGCCCTGCAGATGGGCGACGGCCCGGCCAGTGTCATCCAGCCGCAAACCCTGGAGACCGCCTCGCGCTCGCTGATCACGACCGACCGTGGCCTGAGCCAGGGGTACGGGCTCGGCTTCCAGCTGTTCAGCAACGGCGACGTGACGATCCAGGGCCACGCCGGGGGCATGCCGGGCTACCGCGCCCTGGAGGTGTTCGAGCGCGAGAGCGACACGGGCTTCATCGTCCTGCGCAACGCCATCGGCGGCGAGTTCGGCGACCCCGTCTTCCTGGTGTTCGAGGCCTTTCCGCCGCAGCCCTGATCACCGGCGTCCCCGAGGATGCGCACCGCGTCGCCGGCCACGGCGAAGGCGGCGCCGGCCATGCGCACGGCGTCGCCGAGGATGGCGAACGCGTTTCAAGTCTCGACGGCGCTCCGGGCCAAGCCCCTGTGAATGTGGGCGTTTTCACCGTTCGGCTGACTTTTTTCACAGCCCCGACCGTTTCCGCGCCGCCTGTTCCGACCGCCCTGAAACGCCCTGCGATGTCTGTTTTGAGCGCCGATTTTTCCCTGTTTCGAGGGGTGGGCGCCGCGCGGCTCCGGACAGGTTTGACCCCATCCCCCGGATCAACGGACCATGGGTGGCGGGACAGCGCGCTTCCCTTGCGGTGCAAGGGATTTCGCAAGACCCCTTCGTCCGCAAAGACCGGGTTTGCCGGCTCGGCGGCGAGGCGAAACAGGAGGATTTCAGCCGATGGAGGCGCGGCGGCCTGCACGAATAACAGGGATAACAGGGAAAACAGGCGTCCCCGGCGTGCGGACCCGGCGCGGGTTACGCCCCCAGCATCCAGCCTTCCTCGCTGGTCACCACCGCGATTTCCTTGTCGCTGGCGCCCTTGGGCGGCGCGAACAACTTGCCGAGCTCGTCCTTCTCGTCGAGGCGCGACAGGGCCTCCGCGACGGTGCGCACGGCGGCGGCGGTCTTGACCTCGCCCGGCTCGGGCTTGGCGGGGAAGAGCGGGGCGTGGACCTCGGCGATGAGCACGCTGAGCGGCTCGACGTCGGCCTTGTCCAGCGCGCGCCAGCCAGTGCCGAAGGGCCAGGCGGCCACGGACGGGCCGAGGTCGTCGGCCAGGCGCCGGACCATGGCCATGCCCAGCAGGGTCTGGCCGCCGACGACGCTGGCGCCGTGCATCTGCCAGACGGTCTTGGGCTGGCCGCCCTTCTTCTTGGCGGCCTTCTCTGTGCGGCGGAACTCCGGCACGTCGCCGTAGCCGTCGACCGGCTTGGTGGTCGACATCCAGCGCTGGGCGTAGCGGGCCGGCGCGCCCCAGAACGGGCGCGCCTCGTCGGTCATCAGCCGGTTCATCTTGGCGGCGACCGCGAAGCGGTTGTTCATGGCGTTGTCGGGCTTGTCGACGATGTTGGCGGCCATGAACTTCCACAGCGCCGCCCAAGGCTCGCCCTTGAGTTCCATGCGCTTGGCGGTGCCGGCGGGGAAGCCCAGGCCGAAATCGACGCCGAGCAGGACGCGCTGGCCCTTCTTGGCCAGGTCGGCCAGCAGCGTGCGCAACAGCGCCTCGCCCTCGGCGCGGGTGCCGGGGTTGTGGCTCTCGTAGTTGAAGCGAAAGCGCACGTCGCGCTTGACCACGCCGATCCACAGCGACTGGTCGCCCGTCTTGCGCCCTTCGGCGGCGGTCCAGTCCACAATCACATAGGCGTCGAACAGGCGGGCCACGGGGGCGTCTCCAAACAGGCGAGCGCGGGTCATACAGCAGGCGGGCCGCGCAACAAACCGCGACTGAACGTGATCAGTGCGGTATTGCCTGCAAATTCTCCGGGCGGCACTAAGCGGCCCCATTCTACGGAGCTCAGATGACAACCCTGCGGGCGGGCGTGGCCGGCGCCGGCGTCTTCGGCGGCTATCACGCGCGCAAGTACGCTGAGGCCGACGGCGTGAAGCTGGTCGGCATCTATGACCGGGGCACCGGCCGGGCGGAAACCCTGGCCGAGCTTATCGGCGCGCCCTGCTTCCTGGCCGACCAGTGGGACGCCTTCATCGACGGGCTGGACGTACTGACCATCGCCGCCCCGGCCATGGCGCACGCGTCCCTGGCCGTGAAGGCGCTGGAGAAGGGCGTCCACGTCTATGTGGAGAAGCCGATCGCCGCGAGCGTGCAGGAGGCCGAGGCGATCCTTGCCGCCGGCCGCGACGCGGGCAAGGTCGTGGCCTGCGGCCACCAGGAACGCATCGTCTTCCAGGAGATGGGACTGTTCTCCACACCGCAGAAACCGACCCGCGTCGAGGCCGTCCGCCAGGGGCCCTGGACCGGCCGCAGCGACGACGTCTCGGTGGTGCTGGACCTGATGATCCATGACCTGGACCTGGCGCTGGCCCTGGCCGGAACCGAGGCGACGGCCGTGAAGGCCAAGGGCCGCTCGGTGGAAAGCGCCCTGTCGGACGACACCCGCGCCGACATCACCTTCGACGGCGGCATGACGGCGCACTTCCACGCCTCGCGCGTCGCCGAGGGCCGGGCGCGCTCGATGAAGTTGATCTATCCCTCGGGCGAGCTCGAGATCGACTTCATGAACCGGACTTTCGAGAACTCGACCGGCTTTGACCTCAACCCGCATTTTTCGGAAACCGCCCGCGGGCGCGATCCGCTGGGAGCCAGCGTCGCCGACTTCCTGGCCGCCGTGCGCGGCGACAAGCCCCGCCCCGCCGTCACCGGCGAGGAGGCGGCGCGCGCGCTGATGCTGGCGCTGGCCGTCGACCAGGCGGCCGGAACCTAGAAAGAGCCTGACATGCCCACGCCTCCCTCGCCGATCGCCTTCATCGACCTGAAGGCCCAGCAGGCCCGTATCCGACCGCAGGTGGAAGCCCGCTTCACCGCCATCCTCGACCATGGCGCCTACATCAACGGGCCCGAGGTGAAGGAGCTGGAGGACGCACTGTGCGCCTTCACCGGCTGCGCCAAGGCCCTGGCGGTCGGCAACGGCACCGACGCGCTGATCATCCCGATGATGGCGCTGGGCGTGACCAAGCAGGACGCCGTCTTCATCCCCGCCTTCACCTACAACGCGACCTGCTCGGCGGCGATGATTTCGGGCGCGACGCCGGTGTTCGTGGATGTGCGTCCAAGCGACTTCGCCATGGACCCCGCCGACCTGGAACGGCGCATCGCCGAGGCCAAGGCGCAGGGCCTCAATCCGAAGATGGTGGTGGCCGTTGATCTCTTCGGCATCCCGGCGGACTACGAGGCGCTGTTCGCAGTGGCGCATAAGCACGGCATGATCGTGCTGGCCGACGCGGCCCAGTCCTTCGGCTGCCGCTGGAACGGCCGCTATGCCGGCAACATCGCCGAGGTCACCGGCACCAGCTTCTTCCCGGCCAAGTCGCTGGGCTGCTACGGCGACGGCGGGGCCATCATGTTCCGCGATCCCAAGCTGTGGGAGGCGTGCGAGGAGATCCGCTGGCACGGCACCGACGCGGGCGGGCGCAAGGAATCGATCCGGGTGGGCATGAACGGGCGGCTGGATTCCATCCAGTGCGCCATCGTCACCGAGAAGCTGAAGATCTTCGGCGATGAGCTGGCGCGGCGCCACGAGATCGCGGCACTCTACAACGGCCGCCTGGCGGGGTCGTTCGATGCGCAGAGCTTCGCGGCCGGCGCCGAGAGCGGCTGGGGCTACTACACCGTCGCCATCGACGACCGGGACGCGGTGCAGGCGCGGCTGAAGGACGACGGCGTGCCGACGGCGATCTACTATCCGCAGTCGCTGAACACGATGAAGGCGTTCGAGCACCTCAACCCCGCGGGCGGGATGCCGGAAGCCGAACGTCTTGCCTCACGCGTGCTGTCGCTGCCGCTGCACCCGTACATGACAGACGCCCAGGCCAACTACGTCTGCGACCGCTTCCTGGCGGCGGTGCAGGGTCGAAATGACTGAGGGCTTAAAGGCCCTTGAACAGCACGCCCACGCTCAGCACGCCGAAGCCGCCGACCACGAACCAGAAGCTGTTGGCCACGACTGTCGGCGGCAAGGCCGCGAGCAGGCTGGGTTGCAGATGGCCGATCAGTCCCACGGCGAGCAGGATCAGCGACAGGACGAAGATCAGGCCGGTCGGTGCGCTCAGTTTCATAATCGGAACTCCCCCAAAGGTGGCGGACTTTCACACCCTTAGCGGTGCGGGCGCAATGGCGCTCACGGGGCAGGAGAAACCGAAGTTTCAGGTTTCGCCTTCAGCAGGGCTTCGATGTGGGCCAGCCAGCGGCGGCCCAGGCGTATCGCATCGACCGGGGTGAGGTCGCGGGCGCGGGCCACGGAGTCCGGCCCCCACAGCTCCAACTCGAACTCCGGCCAGCGCGCGTCGGCGAACATCAGCCTCAGCGTGACTTGCTCGGCGTCATGGGGAATCCGGTCCAGCGCACGCCGTTCCCCGGCTCGGCTGACCCGCGAAACCACGTGGCCGTCGATGATCAGCTCAGCGCCCTCGAGCTCGGCCAGGGCGTAGACAAGGCCCGATCCACCCTTGTCCCACAGCACCGCGATCTCGCCGGTTTCCAGGTCCAGCCCCGCCGCGCGGCCATGCTGGCCGTCGATGGCCTCGGCGTCGGGCCGGCGCTTCAGCATCGACTTGAGCACCCGCCGCAGCCGCCGCCCCGCCTCGAACCACCACGCCGCCCCCGCCGCCAGCCCGGTCACGGCCAGGGCGGCCAGCACGAGCAGGACGAGGGTGCGCAGCTGCTCCATCTAGTCCGCCAACTCGATGACCACGGGGACGTGGTCGGAGGGTTTCTCCATGTCGCGCGCATCGCGGTGCGTCTCGATGCCCAGGAACCGGTCGGTCGCCTGGGGCGAGAGGAAGTGGTGGTCGATGCGGATGCCGTCGTCGCGGCGCCAGGCCCCGGCCTGGTAGTCCCAGAATGTGTAGGTGCCGGCCGGTTCGCCGGCAATCTCATGCGCCTCAGCCAGGCCCAGCCCCTTCATCGCCCGCCAGGCGGCCCGGCTTTCCGGCTGGAACAGCGCGTCCTTGAGCCAATTCTGCGGGTTCCTGGCGTCGGTGGGTTCGGGGATGACGTTGTAGTCGCCGCACAGCACCAGCGATTCCTCCAGCGTCAGAAGGTCGGCCGCGTGGCGGCGCAGGCGGTCCATCCAGGCCAGCTTGTAGGGGAATTTCTCGGTGTCGATCGGATTGCCGTTGGGCAGGTAGATGCAGCCCACGCGCACCGGGCGAGGGCTTTCAATGACGGCTTCGATGTAGCGCGACTGCTCTTCCTCACCGCCGCCGGGCAGGCCCCGGCGGACGTCACCGATGGGGAACTTCGAGAGGATGGCCACGCCGTTGTACGACTTCTGCCCCCAGACGGCTACGTTGTAGCCCAGCGCTTCGAAGACCGGCGCGGGGAACTTGGGCTCCTCGCATTTGATCTCCTGGAAGCAGACCACGTCGGGCGAATGCTCGCGCAGCCACGCCTCGACGGTGTCGATCCGCGCGTTGACCGAGTTCACGTTCCAGGTGGCGATCCGCATCCGAGTCCTCGCAAGTCGGCGCGAGGCTAGGGAAGGGGAGGCGGCGCCTCAAGCGCTATCGGTGAGTCTTGATGAAGTTGGCGATGTTGGCGGCCAGCCCGGGCATGACAGGCGCGTTCTCGTCGCCATAGCTGGCCATGTTGGCTCCGCGGTCAGCCGGAGCCGCGCGCAGCACGTGGTTCATCCCGTCGATCAGCTCCAGCGTCGCGCCGGGGTGCGCGGCGGCAAGGCGCTGGGCGTCGGCCACCTGGACCTGGATGTCAGTCGTACCTTGCAGGACCAGCAGCGGGCCGCGGTAGTGGCCGGCCAGTTGGGCGGGATCATAGGAGAACATGCTGATCAGGAAAGGCTGGACGCCGGGGTAGAACAGCTGCTGCAGCGCCGGATGGAAGGCCGAAACGTCGACGGTCCGGCCAGCCTCGAGCGCTGCCAGCGCTGTATCGGTCTGGGTCAGGATTTCGGGCGGATTGGCCGGGTTCGAGTGGACTTGCTCGCGGATCACGTCGCTGAGCCTGCGCCCGGCGCCGGAAATGGAGATCACGCCGCACACGCCCTCGGCGTCCTGCGCGGTGACCAGCGCGACCAGCGATCCTTCGCTGTGCCCGGCGATCCAGACGCAGGGGACATGGGTCTCGCTGCGGATCTCGGCGATCCAGGCCTTCATGTCGGCGGCGTAGTCAGCGATGGTGATCTTGTTGGCGTCAAAGCCCGGGATGGCGCTGGCGAACATGCCACGCTTGTCGACGGCGACCGTGGCGATGCCTTCGCGAGCCAGGGCTTCCATCAGCTTGCCGTAGGGGCTGCCCTTCACGCCAAGCGGATTGTTTCCGTCGTGGTCAGTGGGGCCCGAGCCCGGAATGAACAGCACGACGGGCGCCTGCGCGCCCTTCGGTCCGCGCCAGAAGCCCTTCAGCTCGCCGGCGGGGCCGGTGGCGGTGATGGCCGTTGGGCCTTCGATCTCAACCGCAGGCGCGGCGGCGAGGGCGGTGGAAGCAAGAACGGCGGTGCTGGCCGCCAGGGCGAGAAGGACGCGCATAGTTAGCTCCGTGCCTAATTACCGGCACCCTATGCCCGCCTCGCACAGCTTGGCAAGAACTATTTTGGCAACTGCCTAATTAGAGGGAGAAGCTCACCCCGCACCCGCAGCTGGACTTGGCCTGGGGGTTGCGGACGCGAAACTGGGCGCCGATCAGTTCGTCGATGAAATCGATCTCCGACCCGGCCAGCAGGGGCAGGGACACCGGGTCGATCAGCGCAGCCTGACCGGCGTATTCGACGCGGACGTCGTCCGGCTCGCCGGCTTCCACGAGGTCGAAGGCGTACTGGAATCCCGAGCAGCCGCCGCCATCGACCGCCACGCGCAGCATCAGCGCCTTGCCCTCCGCCTGCGACAGGGCGCGGAGGCGGGCGGCGGCGGCGCGGGACAGGGTGACGGCTTCGGTCATGGGTGCGTGCGGCTCCTTTGCGTTATATGAGGGCGCAGGCGGCGAAGGGAAAGACCCTGGCCGACCGACGGAGTGGTCCTTGAGCGCGCCTTTCATCCCTTCGCCCGCCCGGGTTTCCTGGGCCTCGGACCCGAAGGCATCACTCGGTCGCCTGCATCCCGAGGCGGATAGCCGCACGCGCACGCCGTTCGCGCGCGATCGCGACCGGGTCATCCACTGCACGGCGTTCCGGCGGCTGAAGGAGAAGACCCAGGTCTTCGTGGCCCACGAGGGCGACTATTACCGCACCCGGCTGACGCACTCGCTGGAGGTCGCCCAGATCGCCCGTTCGCTGGCCCGCGCCATGAGCCTGGACGATGATCTGGCCGAGGCCGTCGCCCTGGCCCACGACCTGGGACATCCGCCCTTCGGCCACGCCGGCGAAGATGAACTGCACAAGTGCATGGCCGACTTCGGCGGCTTCGATCACAACGTCCAGACCTTCCGCGTGGTTACCGAACTGGAGGAGCGCTACCCACGCTTCCTGGGGCTGAATCTGAGCTGGGAGACGCTGGAAGGCGTCATCAAGCACAACGGCCCGGTGGACCAGAAGCTGGGCGAGCCGGCCTGGGCGCCGGTGGTCAGATACAACGCCCTGCAGGATCTGCGGCTGGACACCTTCGCCTCCGCAGAGGCCCAGGTCGGGGCCATTTCGGACGACATCGCCTACAACAACCACGACGTCGATGACGGCTTGCAAGCGGGCCTGTTCACGGTCGCGGACCTGATGGACGTGCCGCTGATCGGGCCGGTACTGGCCGAGTGCAAGGCCGAGTTGCCCGACGTCGATGACCGCATGCTCCGCCTGGAGGCTGTGCGGCGTTTGATCGGAGTGATGTGCGACGACGTGCTGGCCGAGACGGCGCGCCGGGTCGAGCGGATGAACATCCGCACGCCCGAGGACGTGCGGATGGCCGGCCGCCACTTGGTGCAGTTCTCGGCTCCGACATTGGAAGCCCTGGGCCGCCTGCGCGCCTTCCTCTACGAGCGCATGTACCGCCACTTCCGCGTCAACCGCACCCGCAGCCAGGCCAAGCGGATCGTCTCGGAGCTCTTCAGCCTGTTCATGCGCGAACCGGAGGTGCTGCCCACCGAGTGGTTCGACAAGGCCCACGCCGGCGGGGAGTGGGAGCGGGCGCGCACGGTGTGTGACTACATCGGCGGCATGACCGATCGATACGCTATCGAGGAACACCGGCGCCTGTTCAGCCTCGACGTGGGCCACGAGGTCTAGCGAACCGGTCGGAAGTGGCGAAATAAGGCTGTGGATTTCGCGCGGAAACCCAACACCCGTTAACCTTTCCGTCTAATCTTGGCCCAGTTCGCGTGCGATTCGTGGCCGCGACCTCCAGAGCCGAGATTGCCCCATGTCCGACTACGACCGCGGCGCCTACACGCCCCCCACCGACGATCCCCTGGCCTTCGACGCGCGCCTGCCGCGCCAGCGCCGGCCCATGCCCATGACCTTGATCGCCTCGGCGGTCGTTCTGCTGGTCATGGTGGGGGCGGTGTTCGCGTTCTACACCTCGGGCGTGCGTGGCGCTAATGAGCCGCCGCGAGTCGTGGGCACGACGCTCCCGGCTGTGAAGGGCCCGGCGGTCCAGGAGGCCCGTCCGCTGGATGTCGATGACAACCTCGAGGTCTTTAACGATACTCCCGATAGCGGTCAGGGCGCCCCCAGGTTCGCGGCCCCGCCGGAACAGCCCCAGGCTCGTCCGTCGATGACCGTCGTCGTCGACAACGCGGAAGAAGCCCGCACCGGCGTCACCGTACTGCGGCCCGCTTCGCCGGTTGCGGAAGCCCCGCTGCCGTCGGCCGCCCCCGCCCGTGTCGCGCAAACCCCACCGCCGCCCCGGGTCGCCTCCGCGCCGGTGCGGGTCGCCGAGGCCGCGAAGCCTTCGATCGCTACCGGCAATGCCTCGGTGCAGATCGGCGCCTTCTCCACGAGCGAGATCGCCAACAGCGAATACGCCAAGGTCCGCGCCGCTTTCGCCCGCTTCACCTCCGGCCGCGGCAAGCATGTCGAACCGGTCCAGCGCGGCAGCCAGACGCTCTACCGCACCGCCTTCACCGGTTTCGCGCGCGAGGACGCCCAAGCCTTCTGCGCCGCGCTCAAGGCCGCCGGTCATGACTGCGTTGTGAAGTGACGGATCGTTGACCCGCGCCTGCATCCTGGGTTGCGCCGGACAGGCGCTGACGGTCGAAGAAATCGCGCTCTACCGGGACGCCCAGCCGTGGGGCTTCATCCTGTTCAAGCGCAACATCGACACGCCCGACCAGACCCGGGCGTTGATCGAGCAGATGCGCGAGACGGTGGGCCGCGCCGACGCGCCGGTGCTCATCGACCAGGAGGGCGGACGCGTGCGCCGGCTGCGTCCGCCGCATTGGCCCGATTACCCGCCGGCGCAGGCCTTTTCCCAGGCCACCAACGATCCGATGACGGCGCGCGAGCTGGCGCGGCTGGGCGGCCGGCTGATCGCCCATGACCTGAAGGCGTTGGGCATCAACGTCGACTGCGCCCCGGTGCTGGACGTGCCCCAGCCCGGAGCTCACGACATCATCGGCGACCGGGCCTTCGGTCAGGACGTCGTTTCGATCGCCCAGTTGGGCCGCGCCCAGGCCGAAGGCTTGATGGCGGGCGGTGTCTTGCCGGTGATCAAGCACATCCCCGGCCACGGCCGGGCCATGGCCGACAGCCACCACGACCTTCCGGTTGTGACCGCTAAGCTCCAGCAGCTTGAGGAAGTGGACTTCGCCACCTTCCGCGCCAACTCCGACATGCCCGCGGCGATGACCGCCCACATCGTCTACGCCGCCATCGATAAGGCAAAGCCCGCTACCCAGTCGCGCAAGGTGATGCGCGTCATCCGCAAGGACATCGGCTTCGGCGGCCTGATCATGACCGACGATCTTTCCATGAAGGCGCTGGGCGGGGATTTCGAGAGCCGCGCGCGGGACTCCATCGCCGCGGGATGCGATGTTGTCCTGCACTGCAACGGCGTGATGGACGAGATGAAGGGCGTGATCGCAGGGGCCGGCGAGCTGAAGGGCGAGGGCAAGCGCCGCGCCGCGGCCGCGCTCGGCCGCATCGTGCGCGATCCCGAGCCGCTCGACGTCGACTGGGCCCGCGCCCGTTTCGCCGAGTATTTCGATGGCGTCGTCGCCCGCGCCGGTCCGGCGGTGGGCGAGGCCTGATGTCCAGCGACCTGTTCCAGTCCCAGCTCGACTTCGAAGCCGCCGACGGCGCGGCCGAGGCGGGCGAGGCGCTGATGGTCGACATCGACGGCTATGAAGGTCCGCTGCACGTTTTGCTGATGCTCGCACGGCAGCAGAAGGTCGACCTGCTGACCCTGTCGATCACCCGCCTGGCCGAACAATACCTGGCCTTCGTGCAGGAAGCGCGGCGCAGGCGCTTCTCCCTGGCCGCCGACTACCTGGTCATGGCGGCCTGGCTCGCCTTCCTGAAGTCACGCCTGTTGCTGCCCAAGCCCGAGCGACCCGCCGAGAAGGGCATGGAGCCCGAGGAGATGGCGGCGGCCCTGGCCTTCCGCCTGATGAAGCTCGAGGCCATGCGCAAGGCGGTGGAGAACCTGAAGGTGCGCCCGCAGCTGCGCCGCGACGTCTTCACCCGAGGCGATCCCGAGGCGCAGGTGGTGATCCCCTCGCGCCAGGTCGACGCGATCCTTTATGACCTGATGGCGGCCTACGTCACCCAGCGCGCCAAGGAGGCCCAGCGGCAGTACACGCCCATGGCCGTCGAGGCCTATCCGCTTGACGACGCGCGCGACCGCCTGCGCGACCTGCTGCCTAAGTTGAAGGCCTGGACCGCGCTGGGCGCCGTCGCCCCCAAGGCCCACCCTGAAGGCGGCCCAAGCCGCGCCTCCTTCGTCGCCTCCACGCTTTCGGCCTCGCTGGAGCTGGTCAAGGACGGCATGCTGGAGGCTAGGCAACTGGACGCCTTTGAAGAGATCTATCTGCGGGCCCGCGAGATCGGCTTCCCGCTGGAACTGACACCATGAGCGCCTCCCATCGTGACCCCGCCGAGACCGAACGTATGGTCGAGGCCCTGCTGTTCGCCGCCGCCGGTCCCCTGAGCCTGGAGGACATCCAGCGCCGCCTGCCGGAAGGCGCCGACGCCGTCCGCGCCGTCGAGGCCGTGCGGGCTCGCTACGCCGGCCGCGGGGTCGAGCTGGAGACCGTTGCCGAGCGCTTCCGCCTGCGCACCGCGCCCGACCTGGCCTGGCTGATGACGGAGGAGCGCGAGGAGCCGCGGCGGCTGTCCAAGGCCGCGCTCGAGACCCTGGCCATCATCGCCTACCACCAGCCCGTCACCCGCGCCGACATCGAGCAGGTGCGCGGCGTCAGCCTCAACAAGGGCACGCTCGACCTGCTGCTCGAGATGGGTTTCGTGCGCCTGCGCGGCCGCCGCCGTTCGCCGGGCCGACCGGTCACCTACGGCACCACCGACCTGTTCCTCGAACAGTTCGCCCTGGCCAACCTCGCCGACCTTCCGGGTGCGGCGGAGATGAAGGCGGCGGGCCTGTTGGACATGGGTATTCCGGCCGGCTTCGAGGTCCCCGATCCGTCCCGCGCCGAGGACGGCGACCTGCTCTCCATGGACGGCGATGACGACGAAACGCCGGAGTTCAACCAGGACTTCGTGGGCGGCGAGGATTAGGCCGTTCGTCGCGGCCTGAACCTTCGCCGTCGCATTACATTTACTTAAGAAGCCGCGACCCCGGGCTTGGCCTAGGGTCCGCGCCGCCCTGCTTCCGAAGGAGCTCCCATGCCTGTCCTGAGCCTCAACCGCCGCGTCGTGTTCATGACCGGGGCCGCCGCAGCCGCCCTGGCCGCCTGCAAGCCCAAGCCGGCCGCGCCCGCCGCGCCCACCCATCCCAAGTTCGGGACCTTCGGCTTCGACACCACGGGCATGGACAAGACCGTCGCCCCCGGCGACGACTTCTTCAGTTACGCCAACGGCAACTGGGTCAAGGTCACCGAGATCCCCGCCGACCGCTCCAGCTACAACACCTTCACCCTGCTGGCCGAAATGGCCGAGACGCGCACGCGCGCCATCGTCGAGGAACTGGCGTCCAAGACCGCCGCCACGGGCGACGAGAAGAAGATCGGCGACTATTTCACCGCGTTCATGGACGAGGCCGGGATCGAGCAGCGCGGCGTCGCGCCCCTGAAGCCCGAGCTGGACGCCATCGCCGCCATCCCTGACACGGCGGCCCTCTCGCGCTATCTCGGTTCAACGGTCCGCGCCGACGTCGATCTGCTGAACGCGACGAACTATTACACCAATCGCTTGTTCGGCCTGTGGTTCTCGCAGGACATGGACACGCCGACCTCGGTCTCGCCCTATCTGGTGCAGGGCGGGCTCTCCATGCCCGACCGCGACTATTACCTGGAGGGCGGCCGCATGGCCGACCTGCGCAGCCAGTTCCGGGCCCACATCTCCAAGATCCTGTCGCTGGCCGGCATGACCGACACCGACGCCTCGGCCGGGCGGATCCTGGCGCTGGAGACCGCCATCGCCAAGGTCCACGCCAGCCAGGTCGAGACCAACGACGTGGAGAAGGGCAACAACCACTGGCCGCGCGCGGACTTCGCAACCAAGGCCCCAGGCATCGACTGGGACGGCTTCTGGGATTCGGCCGGTCTGGCCGCCCAGCCGACCTTCGTGGTCTGGCAGCCGCGGGCGGTCTCGGGCATCTCCAAGCTGGTCGCCTCCCAGCCGCTGGACACCTGGAAGGAATACCTGACCTTCCATTCGCTGGACCGCCATTCGGCCTTCCTGCCCAAGGCCTTCGTCGACCAGAACTTCGCCTTCTACGGCACCGCCCTGTCCGGCACGCCCGAGCAGCAGCAGCGCTGGAAGCGTGGCGTCGCCTCGACGAACGGGGCGCTGGGCTTCGCGGTCGGCAAGGTCTACGCCGAGCGCCACTTCCCGGCCACCTCCAAGGCGCGCGCCAACGAAATGGTCGCCAACATCGTCGCGGCCTTCGGCCGTCGCATCGACGGGCTGGCCTGGATGGCGCCGGAGACCAAGGCGCGGGCCCGCAAGAAGCTCGCCAACCTGCAGGTCGGCATCGGCTATCCCGACAAGCCGCGTGACTACTCCGCCCTGGACGTCCGCCGCGACGACCCGCTAGGCAATGCACAGCGCTCCAGCCTGTTCGAGTACCGCCGCAACCTGGCCAAGCTGGGCAAGCCGGTGGACCGCTCCGAGTGGTTCCTGCTGCCGCAGGAGGTGAACGCGCTGAACGTGCCGCTGGAAAACCGGCTGATCTTCCCCGCCGCCATCCTCGAGCCGCCGTTCTTCGACGCCCAGGCGGACGACGCGGTAAACTACGGCGCCATCGGCGGCGTCATCGGCCACGAGATCAGTCACAGCTTCGATTCGTCGGGCGCCCTGTTCGATGAGACCGGCAAGCTGGACAACTGGTGGCAGCCGGCCGACTTCGCGCACTTCAACGCCTCAACCAAGGCCCTGGCGGCGCAGTACAACACCTACAAGCCGTTCCCCGACGCGCACGTGAACGGTGAGCTGACGCTGGGCGAGAACATCGCCGACGTGGCCGGCCTGTCGACCGCCTACGACGCCTACCACACCAGCCTGAAGGGCAAGCCGGGCGCGACCCTGGACGGCTTCACGCCGGACCAGCGGTTCTTCCTCGGCTGGGCGCAGAACTACCGCTCCAAGTTCCGCGAGCCGGCGCTGCGCGCGCGGCTGCTGACCGACGTGCATTCGCCCGGTCCGTACCGCGCCGCCACGGTGCGCAACATCGACGCCTGGTACACGGCCTTCGACGTCAAGCCGGGGCAGAAGCTGTACCTGGCGCCGGACAAGCGCGTGAAGGTGTGGTGATCTGACGCCGAAACGATCGGCGGGCGGCTATCGCTTTCATTGGCGGGCCGCCCGCGTTTCGCCTATATGAGCCGCGAATAGAACAAACGCCGCGGCGAACGCGGCCCCTCGGAGACTGCGCCTATGGGCAGCTTTAGTATCTGGCACCTGGTCATCCTGGCCGTCATCGTGCTGCTGCTGTTCGGCGGCCGCGGCAAACTCTCGGGCCTGATGGGCGACGCCGCCAAGGGCGTGCGCGCCTTCCGTGACGGCCTCAAGGGCGACGAAGACCCCAGCAACGCGGACACCAATTCGGCCCCGCTTCCCAAGCCCGATAAAGACAAAGACAAGGCCTGACGCTCGGGGCCCCCGCGGCCCCCACGCTCGGGAAAGGGCATACTGAATGCTGCCTGGTATCGGGACCGGCGAATACGTCATCATCGCCTTGTTGGCCTTGATCGTAATCGGCCCCAAGGACCTGCCGATGCTGATGCGCAAGCTCGGCGGCTTCATCAACCGGTTGCGGGGGATGGCCGCGGAGTTCCGCGCCAGCTTCGATGAGATGGCTCGCCAGTCCGAGCTCGACGAACTGCGCAAGCAGGTCGAGGAGCTGCGCTCGGGCCAGCTGATGCAGCCGATCTCCGATGAAATCGCTCCGGCCATGACCGCTATCGAAACGGACATCCGTCAGGACTGGACCGGGGCAGGGGCCTCGCCCGCCGTTGAGGTCCCGACCGCCGCGCCGGCGCCCAAGAAGCGCAAGGCCGCCACCACCGCCAAGACGCCGGCCGCCAAGGCCGCCAAGCCTGCCGCCGCCAAGCCGGCCAAGGGCGCCTTCAAGAAACCGGTCGCGCCCAAGCCGACTAAGGCGCCCGCGAAACCGCCGGCTAAACCCAAGCCCCGCGGCAAGGGAGCCAAGTCGTGAGCGACGACGCCCTGAACCCCGACGAAGCCGACATCGAGGCGTCGCGCGCGCCCCTGATGGACCACCTGATCGAGTTGCGCATGCGACTGATCTGGTGCGTGGCGGCCTTCATGGTCGCGTTCCTGATCTGCTTTTATTTCGCCGAACCGATCTACCTGTTCCTGATCCATCCATTCTCGGTGGCGGGCGACCTGCTGGCGGCGCAGAAGGCTTCCGGGGGCAAGCACGGGCCATTCGATCTGTTGCTGGCCCTACTGAACCTTAAGCACGTGCCGCACAGCGGCGAGCATCCGATCGGCCTGATCTACACGGCGCCGCTGGACTTCTTCTTCGCCAAGCTGAAGCTCGCCGGGTTCGGGGCCATCGTGGTCAGCTTCCCGGTGATCGCCTACCAACTCTACCGCTTCATCGCGCCGGGGCTGTATCGGCGCGAGCGCAATGCCTTCCTGCCGTTCCTTTTCGCCTCGCCAATCCTGTTCCTGATGGGGGCGGCGCTGGTCTACTACGTCATGCTGCCCTTCGTGATGTGGTTCTCGCTGAGCCAGCAGATCAGTGCGCCGGGCGTGACGGTTTCCCTGCTGCCCAAGGTGGACGAGTATCTCAAGCTCGTGACGACGCTGCTGCTCGCCTTCGGCCTGTGCTTCCAGCTGCCCGTGGTGCTGAGCCTGCTGGGCATGAGCGGGATCGTGAAGTCCGACATGCTCAAGTCGGGGCGGCGCTTCGCAGTCGTCGGCATCGCCATCGTGGCGGCCATCGTCACCCCGCCCGATCCGATCAGCATGATGATGCTGTGTGTGCCGATCGTGCTGCTCTACGAAATCTCCATCTGGTGTGTGCGCCTGATCGAGCTGCGGCGGCCGAAGGACGAGGATGTGGCGCCGGAGGGCGTGCTTTAGGCATCCCCGTAGCGTCGGTTGATCCACGTTCGCCTGTCAAATCAGATATTTAGAGGTGCTTGTGGCGGCGGTCCCGATCTTCGCAACGCGTTTCCGCATGGCTGTAATCGTGTCCGACGTCGCGATTTCTGGTCGAAAATTGCTGTTTTCGATCAGGCGCTTTTCCCGGCGGATTTCGGCGCTTGACCGGCATGGGCGGATCAAGGTGCGATACGGGGGGCAGGTGTTGCGGGCGAGGCCTTTCGCCCAAGCGCCGCGCGCCTTAAACAGGCGCTCCTTCCCGAACCGTCCCCGCGACCCCGACCCCAGAACCGGCCATGCACGATATCAAAGCCATCCGTGACAACCCCCAGGCGTGGGTCGCCGGCTGGTCCGCGCGCGGGGTCGACGGCGCCCAGGGCGTGGTCGATGAGCTGCTCAGGCTCGACGGCGAACTGCGCGCGGCCCAGACGGCCGGCCAAACGGCGCTGGCGAAGCGCAATGAGGCCTCCAAGCTGATCGGCGCCGCCAAGGCGAAGAAGGACGAGGCCGAGGCGGCCCGCCTCATGGCCGAGGTCGAGACGCTGAAGGGCGAGATCGCCGCGGCCGGCGAAACGGAAGAGACCGCCGGCGCGCGCCTGCGCGACCAACTGGCTCGTCTCCCCAACCTCGCCGCGGCGGACGTGCCCGACGGCGCGGACGAGCACGACAACGTCGAGCTGAAGCGCGTGGGCGAACCGCGCGCCATCGCCGAGCCCAAGGATCACGTCGATCTCGGCGAGGCGTTAGGGATGATGGACTTCGAGGCCGCCGCGCGCATGTCGGGCGCCCGCTTTGTGGTGCTGAAGGGCCAGCTGGCGCGGCTGGAGCGGGCCATCGGCCAGTTCATGCTGGACCTGCAGACCGGCGAGCACGGCTACACCGAGGTGAACCCGCCGCTGCTGGTGCGCGACAACGCGCTGTTCGGCACCAACCAGCTGCCCAAGTTCGAGGACGACCTGTTCAAGACCACCAGCGGTCACGGCCTGATCCCGACCGCCGAGGTGGCGCTGACCAACCTGGTCCGCGAGCAGATCACGCCCGAGGAAGACCTGCCGTTGCGCATGACGGCGCTGACCGCCTGTTTCCGCGCCGAGGCCGGGTCGGCCGGGCGCGACACGCGCGGCATGATCCGCCAGCACCAGTTCTACAAGGTCGAGCTGGTTTCGATCACCACGCCCGAACAGTCCGAGGCCGAGCACGAGCGCATGGTCTCGTGCGCCGAGGCGGTGCTGGAGAAGCTGGAGCTGCCCTACCGCCGCATGCTGCTGTGCAAGGGCGACATGGGCTTTGGCGCGAAGAAGACCTTTGACCTCGAAGTCTGGCTGCCGTCGCAGAATACCTATCGCGAGATCAGCTCCTGCTCGAACTGCGGCGACTTCCAGGCCCGCCGCATGGACGCGCGCTCGCGCAAGGCCGGGGAGAAGGGCGGGCGGTTCGTCCATACGCTGAACGGCTCGGGCCTGGCGGTGGGCCGCACGCTGGTCGCCATCATGGAAAACTACCAGCAGGACGACGGCCGCATCGCTGTGCCGACGGTCCTGCAGCCCTATATGGGCGGTGTGACACATGTCGGGTGAAGCTGCCTTCCACTCTGCCGATGGCCTGACCTACTTTGACGTGGTGACAATTAAGGACACCTGCCAATACGAAGAATTGCGCGGCCTGCGGGGCCACTTGGCGGGGCACAGCCGTGTGCCGACCGATACATCGTGGAGCGTCTTCGTGTTCGGCCCCGATATGTGCTGGCGGCTGAATAGAGAGGATTTTGACCCGACCGGCGAACGGCTCACGGAAGAAGATGTCATGAGCGATGTCCACTTGCGTGTCTCGTCCAAGGGGGAGCTACTCGGCTGATGCGTATCCTCCTGACCAACGACGACGGCATCGCCGCCGAGGGCCTGGTCGCCCTCGAGGCCATCGCGCGCACCCTGTCCGACGACGTCTGGGTCTGCGCGCCCGAAGTGGAACAGAGCGGGGCGGGGCGGGGCATCACCCTGACCAACCCGCTGCGGGTGACCCGCTTCAGCGAGAAGCGCTTTTCGGTCACCGGCACGCCCACCGACTGTGTCATCATCGCCGTCAACGACCTGATGGATGCGCCGCCGGACCTGATCCTGTCGGGGGTGAACCGCGGCGCCAACCTGGGCGAGGACGTCACCTATTCCGGAACCGTCGCTGGCGCCTTGCAGGGCATGGCCATGGGCATCCGCTCGGTGGCGCTGAGCCAGGCGCTGTACCGGTTCCACGACGAGGTGACCGCGCCCTACGAGACCTCCATCACCTACGCGCCGGGCATCCTGCAGCGGCTGGTCGACGCGCCCTGGCCCGACGGGGTGGTGATGAACCTGAACTTCCCCGACATGACGCCCGAGGCTGTCACCGGGGTCGAGGTGACGGTGCAGGGGTTCCGCGACGCGGCCCAGGTCCACGCCGAGCGGCGCACCGACCTGCGCGGCCGCGACTATTACTGGATGGGCTTCCGCGGCGGCCGCCAGAACCCGCCCGAGGGCACCGACCTGCGCGCCATCATCGAGGGCCGCATCTCGCTGACCCCCCTGCACATCGACCTCACCCACCTGGAGACCGTCCACGCCCTGAAGAAGATGCTGGGCGGCGCCCCGCCCAAGCTGCGCGAGCCGGCGTGAACGACCGCACCGAACAGGCGTCCGCGCGCGACCGCATGGGGCGGCTGATCCTGGCGCTGCGCTCGCAGGGGATCACCGATCCGCGCGTGCTCAACGCCATCGAGGCCACGCCGCGCGAGGTGTTCGTCTCCGACCTGTTCAAGGAGCAGAGCTGGGACGACAAGGCGCTGCCCATCGACTGCGGCCAGACCATCAGCCAGCCCTATATCGTGGGCCTGATGACCCAGGCGCTGGAGGTGCAGCCCAGGCACCGGGTGCTCGAGATCGGCACCGGCTCCGGCTACCAGGCGGCCGTGCTCAGCCCGTTGGCGCGCTACGTCTATTCGGTTGAGCGCTACAAGGCGCTGCTGATCGTGGCCAAGCAGCGGCTGGAAGCGCTGCACATCGACAATGTCATCACCCGCTTCGGCGACGGCGGCGAGGGCTGGCCCGAACAGGCGCCCTTCGACCGCATCATCGTCACCGCCGCCGCCCCGGTGGAGCCGACGGCCCTGCTGGCCCAGCTGAAATCCAACGGCATCATGATCGCCCCGGTTGGGGCCGGGCCGGTGCAGACCCTGCTGAAATACACCGGCGACGGCCACGGCGGCTTCCGCCGCGAGACCCTGTGCGACGTGCGGTTCGTGCCGCTGGTCGCGGGGGCGGCGAAGGACGCCTAGGGCGCAGCCACCTTCTCACAGAGTGAGAAGGAGGGAACCCACGCACCGGAGCGAAGCGGAGGTTCTTGCGTGGGGGTAGAGCCAGCGGCTCGCACCGCGCCAGTTCTGCCGGCTCTACCCCCACGCAAGAACCTCCGGCGCATGCGCGCCTCCGGTGCGTGGGTTCCCTCCTTCTCGCAAGCGAGAAGGGAAGCTTTAACCTTTCGGCAACCATCATCGCCGCGCGTGCGCCGGGTTATAACACCGTCATCGGCCACGTTTTTTCCGCTTTCGGGCGGTCATCTGACGGCTTCATCGACGTTGCGAGGGGGCAAGCATGACGACCCGCACCTGGATTCTGGCGGCCCTGGCGCTCAGCCTGCCCGCCGCCGCCTGCCAGTCCGTCGCCGTCGACATGGGCAAGCCGCGCTACGCCACCCGCACCGAAAACCTGCCCGACCAGGGCCAGGGCACCGCCTGGGAGCAGGCCGCCGCCGACGCGCCGCGCGGCTCGGTCCGGGTCGTGCCTGCCAAGCCCCGCTACGCCAGCCGCGCCGAAGACCTGCGGCGCGATGGCGCGGCGCCGGAGGACCGCGTGCCCGCCGCCGCCGACCGCGCCCGGCCCGCCGCCGCCACGGTGCGCACCTCGAGCCGCGTGGCCGACGACGCCGACCCGGTGATCCAGCGCGAGGACATCATCGCCTCGGACCTGCCGCCCATCGCCGACCCTTCGACGCCCGAGCGCGGCCTGTCCGACCCGCCGCGCCATCCTGCCCCCGCCGCCCCGGCGAGGCCCGCGCCGCCGCGCCCGGCCAGATC